>OLGA01000004.1_pt1 | contig 230070 bp, 173 predicted proteins | sample 1604881 | NCBI WGS metagenome assembly OLGA01 (sample SAMEA3888896, study PRJEB22519) | human gut metagenome | biome: human gut; feature: human-associated habitat; material: faeces | place: Denmark | collected 2009 | reverse complement strand
TTGTTGTACTGCTCAATGGTCTCTATCTTGTAAATTTCCTCCATATTCATCATTTCAAGAGTTCGGGAAACAGTATGCCACTTATTTCTCGATTCTTGGGCTTATTGCGGCTGGAGATGTCACACTCCCCCAGATAGAAGGAATGCTTGGAGAAAAAAGTCTGGGCGGACAAATGAAAGTTCTAGAGGAAGAATATGGACTGATCAAGAAAAAGAGACCTATCAGAGCCAACAATACCTCTAAAACTGTCCGATACGAAATCAATGACATTTTTCTTCGTTTTTGGTTCAGGTACTTCTATAAATATCGTTCATTGATAGAGATAAAGAACTATTCCGCATTGTCGGAACTAATCAAAAATGAGTATTCGACATATTCAGGACGTATTCTGGAAAGATGGTTCCGGCAAAAGATGATGGAATCGCAACAGTACGCGGAAATCGGTGCCTGGTGGCATCCCCGCAAAGGTAATGCAGACACCCCAGACAATGAAATCGACATAGTTACCGTAAGACTTGACGGTAAAGTTCAAGCATACGAAGTTAAACGGAACAAGAACAAATATTCCAAAGAGTTACTGAGTGAAAAAGTGGCTGATCTAAGCCACAGCGCATTCGGCAACACAAACATAACTTTCGGATGCCTGTCATTAGAGGATATGTAATTATCCCATAGCAGAAGCGTTCTTGCCGAGTGGAACGTCATCAGTTGGCTATCAATATGTTACAAAACAGTGCCGGAACATCCAGAAGGGCAGCATTTTATAACAGACTAATTTACAACATATTACAATACAGCATCTCTTCTTATGATAATGGCCGTCCTGACAAATAATCTGACCAGGTCACAAAATCAGAACCGCTTGAGAGCCTTCACCAGCCAACGGACGAGAGTCGGGGCGAGCATCAAAAGTGCTATGATGTATGGAGTCAAAAGCACTGATGTTGTCAAGGTATATCTCATTTCGGAAAGGTAAAGCAAGGGTATAAGCGCCAACGCAAAAAGCACGATCTTGACAGCCAGCGGTCTTGTCAGCCGATATGCGGTCCTACTTCTTGCCAGCACAGCTATAGAAAGCCCTGCGGTCAGCATCGCCAACTCTCTGAATATACACAATGTGGAATACGCGAATGGAGTCAACGTCTGTTCCTGCCACACACTGTCAGGCAACATATACGAACAATATCCCAGCACCATCATACCAACCAAGAAGGCTACGAGTGACACCCGCGCCACATTCTTCCGGCAAAGCCCCGACACTTCACTACCTACATAGGTGGCAACATAAATTTTTGTTTTGGCGGTGGTGGTGGTGGCCTATTCCTCGAATCTGGAATCGGCTACTCATTCTAACTCATATTCTTCCCGTGGCAGTTGCGGTAGGAAAGGTGGCTGCCGCATGGGCACGGGGCGTCCGGCGGTGTCGGGGGGACGAACAGGCCGAGGATAGGGTTCTTCTTGATCATGGTCTGGATCGGGTCATCTTCGGTCTGCAACACGACCTTCAGACAGTTCTTCTCGTTTGAAGAGTAACCTTTGAGAAGCCATTTCGGAAGGGTGTTGGCGTAGGCGGCCACAATCTCCATACATTCGTCATAATCTTCGAACGACTCAATGTCCTCCTGCTTGCGGGAAACGCTTGCGAATATGGCCTCCGTGGTGTCGTTCTTGCCGAACATCTGGGCGTTCATCCAGATGTCGTGCTCCTCATGGATCAAGTCCTCACCGGCATAGCCAAGATTGCCAAGCATCTCCACCAACTTCCGGCCTTCCTCTGAGTCAAGGCCATAGACAAAATACGGCGAACCGGCACCAGCCCTCAAAGCTTCCTGCGGGGTGAAAGGACGCAGCGACTCTATCGCTGAATATTCCTTCCTGCCCTTGAGGATTTCCTCGGGATCGAATATGTTCGGAGCGCACATGTAGCGCTCGCCGTCAGAATCGACCCTGCAAAGTTTCATCACAGGGCTCTCATAGACCATATTCGTGAAATACTCAATGCTGTGTCTGCCGGAGAATTCCCAGTAGTCCAGCATCTTGTCGAAGAACTCGTCCACTGTCATGATGCCGTAGAGGCAGAGGTAACCCAAGGCAGCGCGCTCCATTTCGAACAGGCCGCTGAGCTCGCCCTCCTTCAGCACGTCATCAATATGCGGGGCGACGACATCGTACATGTCCTTAGGAAGCCATACCTCTCTGAAATTCTCGTCCGAGGTGTCCGAGCCAAGGAGTTTGACCGTCTCCAGAACCGACGGGAAATCAGGGTAATCCAGGTATAGCGGCACTCCCGGACCGGCCTCGACCAGCCTTTTCAGAAGCCTCAGATCCCTCTCAAGCATCCTGCCCAGCCATTCAGCCGGCCTTTCGATTATGTACGCGCCAAGCCTGTCCACAAACTCAGGCTTACGGACCTTCGTCGGAACATCAGCTCCAAAGTACTGTCGGATGTCCTCCAACTCGACTCTTGGGAAACTTTCAAGAGCCTTGAATATGACGTTACGCTTCTGTTTCATAATGAAAGAAGTGCTTGAATAAATTTGTTCAACGGGAAGTGGAGCATAGGAGAATCGAACTCCTGACCTTTTGAATGCCATTCAAACGCTCTACCAACTGAGCTAATACCCCATTGGGATTGCAAAGATAGACAAAATCTTTCAATCCGCAAATTTTTCCTCACTATTCATGATTTTTTTTGGGTCATTTTATACTGGTTTCCCAAGTCAATCATCCATGGTTCGCTCTCCATATAGCAATTGCAAAGCGACGGGCGCGTTTTTCCGCGCAGGATTTCTTAACTTTGTCTGATAGTCGCCTCTGATTATGGTCACATCCCTTGCAGCGGCAATATTAAATCAATGAATATAAATGGATAACGGAAAGAAACTGATGACGATGGCGGCCGCCGCGATGTCCGTGTGCGGATGCGCCAGGAATGAGGCACAGAAACCCAATGTGGTGTTCCTGCTGTTCGATGACCTCGGCTATGGGGACTTGGGATGTTACGGGCAGGAGAAGATCGAGACCCCTAACATAGACGCTCTGGCGTCCCAAGGGCTTCTCTTCACGGACATGTACACGGCGGCTCCGCTGTCGTCTCCGTCAAGGTGCTGCCTTTTGACTGGCAAACACATGGGACACAGCCAGATACGCAACAACGAGGAGCATTTCACGCCTACCGACAGCCTCGGATGGAACGGAGTGTTCCTGAACCCGGAGGAGCAGGGACAGTTCCCGCTGGAGGAAGGGACGAAGACCATCGCCACGATGATGCAGTCGGCTGGCTACAAGACCGCCATGGTCGGGAAATGGGGACTTGGATTCCCGAAGAGCGCGTCACTTCCGAACACGATGGGCTTCGACTATTTCTACGGATTCAACTGTCAGGCGCTTGCCCACTCCTACTACCCTGTCAAGCTGTGGGAGAACGGCGTGGAGGTCGAGACGGGCAACGAGCTTGTGGTCCAGGGCTGTAAGTTTCCAGAGGGCTTGGACAAATACGATGTGAACAACTATACCCAGTACGGAGGCGAGCACTACAGCTGTGACCTGATGTACGACAAGATGGTCAAGTTCGTGGAGGACAACGCGTCCTCTCCATTCTTCGTGATGTGGACCACGACCGTGCCGCACAGCGCGGTGCAGGCTCCTCTGGACGAGGTGATGCACTACGTGGACAAACTCGGGGACGAGGAGCCGTGCACGGATCCCGGGATGTACCTCCCGAACAGGTACCCGCACGCCACCTACGCAGCGATGGTCACCCACATCGACAAGCAAGTGGGAGACCTGGTGCAAAAACTGAAGGATCTGGGAATATGGGAAAACACGATATTCATTGTCACTTCCGACAACGGCCCGGCAAGCAACGGCAATTCGCCGATGGAATATTTCCGCAGCGGTGGTCCGTTCAAATGCGGAAAGGGCTGGGGCAAGTCCTCGCTGCACGAAGGTGGCATCAGGATGCCGTTTGTGCTGCGCTGGGGTGAAGGAAAGCAGTGCGAGAAGATACAGCACATCTCCAGTTTCGCGGACATCATGCCTACTCTCGCCGAGATCGTCGGTGTCGAGGCTCCGGAGAATGACGGAGTGTCATTCGCACCCACTGTCCTTTCCCAAACCGCAGGCGGACAACATTACAGCCACGCGAGCGGCATAAAGGCCGGAGAGCAGAAGGAGCATGAATATCTCTACTGGGAGTTCCCGGGGTCGAAAGGCTGGGTGGCCGTGCGCATGGGCGAGTGGAAAGGCATCGTGCGTAAGGTGCTGAAAGGGAACACCGAAATGGAGCTTTACAATCTGAAGGAGGATCCGCGCGAGTCAAAGGATGTGGCTTCGGAGCATCCGGAGATCGTGAAAGAGATGTGGAAGGCGGTCAAGGAAAGCCATCGGGAGGCCAATCCGGACGTGCCTAAGTTCAACATGGAGATCAATTATCCGGACTCTCTGTAGCAATCCGGAAAAACGGAACGAGGGCTGGCCGTTGGATTTCGGCCAGCCCTCGTTCATATTCAAAGGCGGTTATCGCTCGTCCTGAAACTTGAGGATCGGCTGACGCGCCGCCGTGGTCTCGTCCGGACGGGTGATCGGAGCGTTGTGAGGAGCGCTCTTGAGAATGGCGGGATCCTCCGCGGCCTCAATGGCGATCTTCTTCATCACCTCGATGAAAGCGTCCAAAGTCTCGATCGACTCAGTCTCCGTAGGCTCGATCATGATGGCCTGATGGAAGAGCAGAGGGAAGTAGATCGTCGGAGCGTGGAAACCGAAGTCGAGAAGCCTCTTGGCGACATCCAGTGTCGTGGCGCCTTCTCTCTCAACGGTTCCATCCGCGGCCTTCCTTGCGCCGTCGTTCACAAGGCCGTCATAGACGAACTCGTGCTTGCAGACGGTCGGGATCGGAAGCTTGTAGTACTCCTTGAGGCTCTCCTTGATGTAGTTGGCACCGAGGGTGGCGTACTTGCCGACCAACTTGACGTTCTCACGACCAAGCGAAAGGATGTAGGCATAGGCCCTGAGGATCACGCCGAAGTTGCCCAGAAATCCAGACACCTCACCGGCCGTCTTCTCGCAGCCGTCAGCGTTCTTATTCTCATCGCTCTTGCCCACACCGGCACGTCCACGTACCTTGAACTGGCCATATTCATCCTTGACCACCTTAGGAACAGGAAGGTAAGGGACCAGTTTCTCGCAGACTCCGACAGGGCCTGAGCCTGGACCGCCGCCACCGTGAGGGGTGGAGAACGACTTGTGCAGGTTCAGGTGCAGGATGTCGAATCCCATATCGCCTGGACGGGCCACGCCGATGAGCGGGTTCATATTCGCTCCATCATAGTAGAGAAGGCCTCCGCATCCGTGGATGAGGGCGGCGATCTCCTCTATGTCCTTCTCGAAGAGTCCGAGGGTGTTAGGGTTCGTCATCATGATGCCGGCGATGTCGTCGCCCAAAAGCGGTTTGAGGTCGTTCACGTCCACGAGACCGTCTGCCTTGGACTTAACGACAACCACTTCCAGACCGCAGACAGCGGCGCTGGCAGGGTTTGTACCGTGAGCGCTGTCCGGCACGATCACCTTGGTTCTCTTCAGATCCCCGTTAAGGATGTGGTACTGACGCATGATCATCAGACCGGTCAGCTCACCGTGGGCGCCGGCGCAAGGATTGAACGTGAAATGGGACATTCCCGTGATCGCGGCCAAAGCCTTGTCCATATTATAGTAAACCTCCAGGGCGCCCTGAACCGTGGACGCAGGCTGCAACGGATGCAGCCCGAGGAAGCCTTTCATCCCGGCGATCTCCTCGTTGATCTTCGGGTTGTACTTCATCGTGCAGCTTCCCAGAGGATAGAATCCGGTGTCCACACCGAAATTCATCTGGGAAAGGTTCGTGTAGTGACGCACGACATCAACCTCGCTCACCTGAGGAAGTCCAACTGCCTCGGACCTTCTGAGTCCAGCCGGAATCTCGTCAGTGGTGGAAGTCCACTCGTTCTTGCCGAGGGAATAGCCGACTCTCCCCTCTTTGGAGAGTTCGAAAATAAGCTTATCGTAATATTTCATACTTCTTAGGCCTCCTTCACCAACGCGACGAGAGCGTCAATCTCGGCTTTCGTCCTTCTTTCAGTAGCACAGAAACTTACATAGCCTTCCTCTGTCTCAAGTCCGGCGAAGAATCCACCGTCGTGCAGCTTGATGTGAAGCCTCTCGACAGGCATCAGCGGCTTGAGCACGAACTCCTTGAGGAACGGCTTGTCAAACACCTCGGCGAACTTGCCGGTCTTAAGAAGCTCATCGTGGAGATAATGCGCCGCGGCGTAGGAGCGGTCGTTGACCTCCTTGAGTCCCTTCGGGCCCATAAGCGACATATAGACAGTCACATAAAGGGCCATAAGGCTTTCGTTGGAACAGATGTTGGACGTGGCTTTCTCACGGCGGATGTGCTGCTCGCGGGCCTGAAGGGTCAGACAGAAGCAGCGGCGGCCCTGAGTGTCACGGGTCTCACCGACAATCCTTCCGGGGAGCTTGCGGACATATTCCTTCCTGCAGGCCATGAAGCCCACGTAAGGGCCGCCGAAACTCATCGGGACGCCGAGGCTCTGGCCGTCACCGACAGCGATGTCAGCGCCCCACTCCGCAGGAGTCTTCAGCACCGCGAGAGCGGAAGGGTCGCAATATTCAATGAATATTCCGCCTTCCTCGTGGATGGCCTCAGCGAAGCCGGTCAGGTCCTCGACGATTCCGTAGCGGTTGATCGAAGGGACGATGACTCCGGCGACATCATTCTTGGCAAGCTCGGCCTTCATGCAGTCCGGGCAGGTCTGTCCGTCCTTGCAAGGAACCAGGGCCAGTTCGATGCCGTGGTAGCCGGCGTAGGTCTGGATTGTCTTGATGACGTTAGGAAGCAGGGAGGATGAAACCAGCACCCTTGACTTGCGCTTCGTGCAGGTCGGAGCCATCTTCACGGCCTCGGCGGCTGCTGTCGGGCCGTCGTACATCGAAGCGTTGCTGATGTCAAGCCCTGTCAGCGCGCAGATCATGCTCTGGTACTCGAAAATGTACCTGAGGGTTCCCTGCGAAATCTCGGCCTGATAAGGAGTGTACGCCGTCAGGAACTCCGAACGGGATGTGATGTAAGGAACGACAGACGGTGTGTAGTGGTCGTAGGCACCCTGACCGACGAACACCTTCAGTTTCTCGTCCTTCTTGTCCAGAGACTCGAAGAAGTCCCTGACCTCCTGCTCGGACATTGCCTCCGGCAGGTCATATTCACCCTTGAAGATGACATCCTTCGGGACATCGGAATAGAGGTCGTCCAAAGACTTCACCCCTACGCGGCCGAGCATCGCGCGGACATCATCTTCAGTGTGAGGAAAATAAGGGAAAGATGACATATTACTCGCCGATCTTTGCCTTGTAAGCGGCCGCGTCCAAAAGGGTGTCAACCTGTGAAGGATCGCTCATCTCGACCTTGATGATCCATGCCTCGTAAGCGTCCTCGTTGATCTTCTCTGGAGTGTCCTCAAGTTCTGGATTGACCTCGACAACCTTTCCGGACACAGGAGAGAGAAGCTCGCTGGAAGCCTTCACGCTCTCAAGAGCGCCGAATTCCTCACCGGCCTCAACCTCGTCGTCAACCTCAGGGAGGTCGGCGTAAGTGATGTCGCCAAGCTCCTTCTGCGCGAAATCTGAAATACCGATGACGGCGATGCCGCCTTCAACCTTTACCCATTCGTGGTCCTCGCTGTAACGGAGGCCTTCTACTACTTTGCTCATAGTGAATCTATTAATTTATGAATATATTATCTAAAACGCTTGCTGAATCTCTACTTCTTATAATTAGTCTGATAGAATCTCTTCTTCACAACCTTTCCCGGGAACACCTTCTTGCGGATGCGCACGGAAAGCGGAGCGTCAAGAGCGCCACATTCCCTCTTCACGAGGGCGAAGCAGATGCTCTTGCCCAGCGAGATGCTGTGGTAGCCAGTGGTCACGACTCCGACCTCTGTGCCGTCCTCAAGCTCGACCGGATAGCCGGCGCGAGGAATGGCCTTGTCCGCAAGCTCGATGCCCACGAGCTTCATCTTGGTGCCGTTGGCCTTCTGGTCAGCGATGGCCTCCTTGCCGATGAACTCGTCCTTGTCCAGTTTGCAGAACATGCTGAAACCGGCGGCGACAGGAGAGATCTCCGGGGTAAGCTCGTCACCGTACAAAGGCAGTCCGGCCTCGAAACGCAGGGTGTCACGGCAACCGAGTCCGCAAGGCACCACACCGGCCTTCAGGAAAGCGTCCCAGTACTTCACGATGAGGCCCGGAGCCGCGTAGATCTCGAATCCGTCCTCGCCAGTGTAACCGGTACGGCTGATGATGACCCTCATTCCGGCATCCTCGAAATCCTTGAATGTGTAGAATGTCAGGCTGGCGGCATCGGCGGCGTAACCGAGAACCTTCACGAGTGTCTCCTCGGCCTTAGGGCCCTGGAGCGCGATCTGTCCCCAGTTGTCGGAATCGTTGACCAATTTCACATCGTAACCCTCGGCGTGATCCTTTATCCAGAGGAAATCCTTCTCGATGTTGGCGGCGTTCACCACGAGAAGATAGTGGTCAGCGGTGAACTCCTTGTAAACCAGAAGATCATCCACGGTGCCACCGTCAGGGTAAAGCATCATTCCGTACAGCACCTGACCAGGAACCATAGGACGGATGTCATTGGTGAATATGTGGTTGACGAATTTTTCCGCATCCGGGCCGCTGACGAAGATCTCACCCATGTGAGACACATCGAACATACCCACATTGTTGCGGACCGCCAGATGCTCCTCTGTGATCGAAGAGTACTGAATCGGCATATCGAATCCAGCGAAAGGACTCATCTTGGCTCCAAGAGCCACATGGCTGTCATGAAGACAGGTAACTTTGAGTTGCTCCTCCATAATCAATTATCAGTGTTTAGTATATAATATTCAAGAAATATTAAAGCGCGAGCCTGAGCCCGAAAGTGCCTTTGATGTTCTTGGCAGGCATGTACGACCTGTTGGTGATGCGGCAGGCATCCCAGCGGCTGGCGCAGCTTCCGCCACGGAGAATCCTCGTCCCGCCCTCAGTGGCGCCGACAGGATTGACCTGGGAGTCTTTTGAATATTCCGCAGCGCGGTCATAGCACCACTCCCAGACGTTTCCGCTCATGTCGTATATTCCCAACTCGTTGGCCTTGCGGGTTTTGACATCCTGCGGTTTTGACTTCGCATTGTCAAGGAACCACATCGCGTCATAATCGTTGGAACCGCTGAAGCCATAGTGACGGGACTTCTGGCCACCTCTGGCGGCATATTCCCACTCAGCCTCGGTCGGAAGACGGAACTTGCGGCCGGTCATTGTGTTGAGTCTGCTGATGAAGGTCTGGCAGTTGTACCAGGAGACGTTTCCGACAGGCTTCTGAGGTTCATCCAAGTCGTTAAGATAAGGTACAGAACCCATCACGGCGTTCCAAAGGGCGACGGTCACCTCGGTCTCCCCTATCCCGAAATCGTCAAGAGTGACAGGATGGGCCGGAAGCTCGTTCTCCGGGACAGAGAAATTATTGTACGGCGCATCCGAGGTATTATATCCCATTGAAAATGTTCCACCTTTGACTTTCACCATCCTGAAAGTCACGTCACCGACAGTGAAGACTTCCGGTTTCGCGTCCGAAGCGTCAATTTTCTCACGGTCAATAGCCGTTCCTTCAATCGGTCCCAAGATGGCGTCCGTCAACACATCTTCCGTCAGCTGCGCAAGCCTGAAACCGACCTTGGCCTTCTTGGTGTGACAATCCACCTCCATCCTTTCCAAGACGGTGCGGACAACCTTGCCATCCTTCCCGGCAGGTCCTTCCGGATCAATGGCCAGCTCCATAGGCTTGAAATATTCATTACTCGTGGCCCCTTCAGGCACAGCGTCATAACTGTCAAGGCACCATTCAGCGACAGAAGTGAAATCCTTACCGTTCTGAATCTTCTGGGCATATTCCCACTGAGCCTCGGTCGGAAGTATGAATATCTTGCCGGTGGCTTTGTTCAGCTTGCCCAGGAACTTCACGGCATCGTTCCAGGACACCATATCGGCCGGAGCGTCCGGGTTCTGCACGGAACTCGGGTTGCTGCCCATAACCGCCGTCCACAGAGCCTGTGAGACCGGCTTGGAGCTGATGACGAATCCGCCAAGGGCGACCTCGTGAGGAATCCCGTTAGTGATTTTCCTGCGGTTGTCCGCGGAAAGCCCCATCGTGTAGTGTCCGGCCGGGATCTTGACCATATCAAACGTGACGTCCCCGACTGTATATTCCATCTGGTAGTCCACTTTCACGGGCTTCTGTACCGTTGTCTTGCAGGCCGAAACCGACAGAGCGGCGGCCAAAACGGCGGTAATGTTTAAAATTTTATTCATTTTACGCAATATTCTTAAAAATCACAATCTCAAATGTAATCAAAAACTTTCAATTTGAAAACACTGTCAACGAATGTCACGGATTTTCCTGTGCAGGTTTTCAGGCAGAAGCTCAATCAGATGGCCTCTGGCACTTTTCGGGACAAAAATCTTTTTCAACGACGCCCCGTAGAACGCATCGTCACCGATGAACTCAAGACCGGCCGGAAGAACAATTTCCTCCAATGACTCGCAGGCCAGAAAAGCACCGGCGCCGATCGCCTTCAACCCCTTGTTGAATTTCACCTTGTTCAGCGAGAAGCACTCCTCGAAAGCGCCGTCCCCGATGGCGACCAATCCGGCAGGACAACTTACAGAACGAAGCTCCCAGCATCCGAAAAAAGCCCCGTCTCCAATGAATATCAAGTCCTTGGGCAAACGGATGCTTTTCAGCCAGCCACATTCGCGGAAAGCCTCGCGCCCGATGTGCGTGACCGTCGGGGGGAGGAATATCTTGTCAAGGAACGAAGCCCTCTCCTCTTCGGGAATATCCTCGCCGATCTTCCTGTCCTCGGCCATATAGGGTTGAAACGCGAAAACTCCGTCACAGATGACTTTCGTGCCATCCTTGACGTGAACCTCGCTCGGATAGTTCTCAGCGTCCAGCAGCTTTGTGCCGTCAGCTGAGTAATTGCAACAATTGTCATTGTCCCAGACATCACACCCGCGGTCCTTTTCGGTGGCCGACGTGTCAAGTCTGAGAACCTGTAGCCAGTCTTGCATATTCAGAAAATATTATGTCAGAAAGATTTCAGGAACTCGAGATCTTTTTTGAGCATTATCTTAGGCTCCATCAAGGCGACTTTCTGGAACAGTTTGAACTGGTTGGCCTTGGAAAGATAGACCTTGTCCTCGTGCTTTCCCTTGCGCCACCATTTGTAGAAGCCGATAGGGTCGTTCTCGAACGGGATTCTCGCCAGGATCTCCGATGTGTAGCCCGGAAAGTCGATCGTCAGGCCAAGCCCCATAAACTGCTTGTAGTACTGCTGGTCAGCCCTTCGCAGCTTGCTCATCAACGGGTTATAGACCTCGAACGTGTCCACCTGCATCGTCTTTTCCCTGACGATCATCCTGTGGATCCTGACCGGATCGTAGTTCAGCCACGAACCGACCCTCAATGTCTTGGGGCCCTCGTCTGTGTCAAGGGTCAATTCATCCATCGAGTAATACACCTTCTCCGGGTCGAGAGGATAAACTTGATCGGTTTCCGCCATAGCAAACGACTTTTTAAAACATTACGACAAAGATAGACAAAAAAATTGTCCAAAGAAAGCCGTGGGAGGGCAGAAAAAACGTTTCCGCGCGGAAATCAGGGAAAGCAGGCTCCTAAAAATGAAATTTCTTGTGCTTCAGCCACAGGCCGTAAACCTCGCTCACATTGCCGGCGGTCACGAATGACTTGATGCCTTCCCGCTTGAGATATTCCATAAGGTTAGAGAACTCTTCCTGCGTGAGAAGTGACTGAACCTCATAGCCTTTCTCGCCTGTGTAGCCGCCGATCACCTCATAGAGGCTACAGCCGCGGCCAAGCTGGTCGATGATGAAGCGGCGGATCTTCTCATAGTCATGCGAGACTATGCAGACCCTCTTGCGCTTGTTCAGGCTGGCCGTGAAATAATCCACCACCAAGCCGTTGATCCATGTGCCGATGAGTCCTATGATCACCATCTTGAACGGGTTGATGGCGAACGCGGTGCAGCAGATCATCGCTCCGGCCACTGACACCGAAGCTCCGATGTCGAAATGGAGATATTTATTGACGATTTTGGCAAGGATGTCAAGTCCTCCGGTGGACGCGTTGATGTTGAACAGGATAGCCTGAGACACGCTCAACAGCAGCACGAAACAGCAGAGGTCGAACCAGATGTCGCCCATCACGGAAGTCGTACCCGGTTCCATCAGGCTCTGATAAGGCATCACCCACGCCCAGAAATCCATCAGAGGTCCGAGGATCATGGCCGTGTAGACCGTCTTTGCCCCGAATTCCTCACCGATCAGCAGCCAGGCCAGAACCAAGAGTATGGCGTTGATGATGACCACGAAGAGAGAGACTTTGATCTGGATGCCGAAGAAGGTCTCGAATATTCCCGAAAGGACAATTGACAGACCGGACACCGTGCCGATGATAAGTTTGCTTGGAACAAGGAAATAGTAGACTGCCGCGGCGGCTACCATCATGCCGAGGGTCATGATTATGGCTTCTTTCCAGAACTTCCCGGTGGCCACCAACCCTGCGACCTTTTGAATCTTCTCGTTCATTATAATTAGTGTTATCTTTATTTGTCATTCCAAAAACCGGGCGCAAAGTTAGAACTATTTTCCGGAAATCCCCTTTTTTTCACGCCATTTCTCAATCCCGCCCGAAAGGTGATGGAAAACCAGATAAATTTCGTCAATTTGAAATCTTTATGAAGAATATGAATCACTGGCAACACTAAAACAAAGAACACAATGAGAAGAATCGTTTCGCTTCCGGCTATCTGCGCCGCGCTTGTTTCCTGCGGGAACACCGGCGGCAAATCCACCTGAGATGAGTTCCAGTCCATCAACTGGAGAGACAATGACGCCGCGGCGGTCATCTGCGTGGGCATGTACACCAATGAGTCCGACCTGAGAGACTCCGGGCTGTTAGACCGCTACTCAAAGTCCTACGGTCTGGAGAATCTGGAGACCGTGCAGACGAAGGGTGATGAGTGGTACATCGTCATCCCGCGCCACTCCAAGGCGACAGTAAAGGTCAACGCGGTCGAGATCGACGAGAACTGCAACCTCCATAAGAGCATGCTGCTCGCCGAGAGGAACGGGAGGCCTTTCCTGCTGAGGTGCAACGTTTCGGATCTGTACTGCAACGTCGCCATCAGCATCGAGGGCAAAGACGGCAAGCCATTGGTGGACTATTCCCCGATGATCAGTCTGAAGGACGGATCGGTGGTCACCCCTGACGACGACGGGGACTCGGCGACCGTTCTGGACATCACGGACAAGTTCCTGCCGATAAAGCCTTCCGCCAGCGCGGACTACATAGTCCATGAATATACCGACAGCTACCACATAAAGAACAAGATCACCGCCCGCGTGCAGGACGGAAAAGCTTTCGTCAGACTGTCCCGTGGCATCGACGAATGTCCTGAAGGTGAATATGAGATCGAGGACCTGTCCGGAAAGTGCCGCGGTGTGTTCATCGGCAACATCGGCCAGGACATCAATCCGATCGTCTGCCTGGCGATGGAGAACGGAGGACTTGAGATCTTCAGCCTTTTCAGCGCGACGCAGACCGGCAGGTTCGACAGCAGCGGCCCTCTGGACGGCTTCAAGGACATCGAGGCGTTCAAGGACAGCACAGTGGTGGACACTGTCGACGGAGAGTTCGCCGGAGCCTACGTCACCATATTCGCCTTGAACAAGAACGGCGACGCCAAGGAGATCGAGCTCACCCCATCATTGAACGCGGAGATCTCCTTCCTACAGAATAACGACGATGGCAAGATCACCGAGCATAAGATAGTCATAACCCAAGACTGGAAGATCACCTACTCAACCTCCTGGTTCGAAGGCGACCCGATCGAAGAATACCGCGGCCGCATCCGTCCACTGAAAGCAGACTACGACAACCATGTCTTTGAATATTCATACGTGTTCTTCGAGCGTCTGCACTATTCCCAAGACATGATGGCCACTTCTGAGAAAATCAATCTGGCCGGCTCATTCAGACACACCTCCGATAACTCAGGGTATCTGGTAACCCCTCTGTCCGGTCCTCTGACATTCGGGGCCCAGGACACCGGCAGCGTGTTCTACGAGTATACCTACCTCCGCGACATGCCGCAATCCGATTCCGGAGAGGAGGCTGAATAGTCCCCATGTCCCAGCAGGGACTCCACTGGCGACTTTCGCCGCGATTTCCGCTCGTTGTCGATGTCGAAAAGGTTCACCCCCGGCGAAGCCATCTCTCTGTGGCCCCTTCAGGAATATTCCTTCACTCAAGCACGTACCTTACCTTGACTTCCGGAGCGTTTGTCCCGAAATCGATGTTTCCCCTGTCAAAGGTCCAGCAGATGCCTAACGAGCCATTAGTTTTCTCTGTCAACGGGTTATGCCACTCATTCACACCTGCGTCCACCGCCACTCTACTTTTTCGGAACACCAACGTAAGTGACTGGATAGTCTCCGAAATTGAGACTGAGAGACAAACCTGTGGCGTTCAAGGTGCCGGAGAGGGCTGTCACTGTGTACTTGGGAAACGGGACAGTGCCGCCGGAGAGAGGGATGATGCCGTCCGCGGAGAACTCCACTGTGCCGTTTTTCTCAGAATAGGCGACATCAGGGGACTGCCACGTCAAGAGAGATGGGCATCTGAGGGACGAACTTAACTTTGTGGAACAAGATCTTCATGGTGCTGGCTTCTTTGTCCAAAAGGCAATCCACGGCCACGTCCTCAGAGATATTGTCCGATCCACCGGCTGTGACGGTCATGGTGCCTGAATATTCATACTCATTGGCACATAACGAGTGCAAAAATACTCCAGCCAAAGCCATGGAGACTTATGAATATGTGATTTGGATTTGGACTTTTTATGCAATGAGCTTACCTCTCCGGAGCCGGAAGGTTATGGCGGCCATTCACCCGGATAGGGCGCGCGAAGCGTGTGGGTCGCCATGACCAGCCGGTACCGGAACGCCCTCTTAAAAAAGACAGTTTACATGCCTCTGAAGTCAGTCGGTGACATCCAGACCAGTTTTCTGAAGAAACGTGAGAAGTAGGCGGGATCCTCGAAACCGAGTCTGTAGGACACTTCCGAAATTGGGATGTCCGGATCGTGCAGAAGGGTTCTGGCCAGCGTGAGTCTTGCGTTTTCGATCCATTCTCCGGCACTGCGTCCTGTCTCGGATTTCACCACACGATTCAGGTGATTCGGCGTGACACCAAGTTCCCCGGCATAGCCGGACACTCCGCTGAACGGACGCGAGGTGTCAAATACCCAGCCAAGATAGGCGGAGCTTAATCTGACCGACGCCGTTCCGTTGTTTTGAGGGATGGCGCTGTCAAATTGCCCAAGCAAAACCTCAAGCAGTCCCTGTACAGTAGGAAAATCCTCTGAGAATCTGCTCGTTCTGATCATAAGCTCGTCGAAGAACACCTTGTCCTCCATCGGGATAGTCATCACATTTGGAGTACGGAATCTCAGCACCCTATGCGCGGAATTACGCAGCAGCCTGGAAGAGAACGCTCCCATATACCCGATGGAATCCTTGAAATATTTCACTGAATATGCCAACTGCGGCGGAATCAATGCGCAATCCTGCCCCCGCAGCAGGTAAGGATTCCCTTCAACATCCGTAAGCACCTCTCCGGAAATAAGATAGATAAACGACCAGTCCTCCCTGATCATTCCGCGCATCGGCTGAGCCGTAATATGTCCGGCCGGTGTAGAAATCGTACCAGCCTTCGCACTGAGGGAAATAGACGCTGCGGTAGCGGGACTTATATTCAGAGACAGGGCAAGGCATCAGGGCCGGACCCAACATCCACTGGTCGCTGATGTCTGCCACATTGCGGTCGGTCGGGAAGTCCATCGGAAAGCCGCGGAGCATGGTGTAGTCCTCAAAATGCACGGCTCCGGCCAAGGAATAGAGGTACGGCATCAAACGGTAACGCAACTTCATGTAATAGAGGATGCTTGAATATGTAGGCGCACCCTCCGGGGCTATATTCCAGATCTCTCTTCTCGGCCATTGTCCGTGGGTGCGGAACAGCGGCACGAAGGTGCCGAACTGGTGCCAGCGGGTCTGGAGTTCACGCCATTCGTCGAGGCCCGGGGTGACCTTGCCGGTGTTGTCAAAGGTGGAGATTTATCTTTTGAACTTATCCAGATTCGCTTTCCAGTCCGCCTCAAAAGCCGGAACCGTGGTGGAGAAATTATCCCTGAACGATGCAGGAATGCCCTTACCGTACAAGGTTTTGATAACTGGGACACCCTCGGCAAAGCTTGTCTCAGTACCGCTTCCGCAGTAGACCATAGGATCAAACAATATCATTATGAGAAAAAATTTAATAGGTCTCAGTACCGCTTCCGCAGTAGACCATAGGATCTAGATTTTTTATATCATTAGCAATTCTTAAAAGTCTCAGTACCGCTTCCGCAGTAGACCATAGGATCAAAAAATATTTTATTATGGAAAAATCATTAATAGGTCTCAGTACCGCTTCCGCAGTAGACCATAGGATCAACACAAATTATTATAATATATGAACACATTAAAAGTCTCAGTACCGCTTCCGCAGTAGACCATAGGATCTTACATGGATTATTAACATTAAAAATTTTTGTCTCAGTACCGCTTCCGCAGTAGACCATAGGATCTAAATTAAAATAATATTATGGCAATAAATTTTTGTCTCAGTACCGCTTCCGCAGTAGACCATAGGATCAAACTAAAAATTATATATTATGATGAAACCAATCGTCTCAGTACCGCTTCCGCAGTAGACCATAGGATCATTCTCAATTTCAATTTATTCATGAATTCGGAATGTTTCCTCTTTTTTGATTCCAGTACAACTATCTCAGTGTAATTCAATCGATTCTCAAACTTGCCATAATTCTTTCGCAAATGTATCATAAAATTATTACATAAACAAGAAAAATTGCACCCAACTAACTCAGAACATATTATTCCTCAATGAAATAGTCTCAAAAAAGTTTTCGCAAATGATTCTTCAACATTTTAGCATTTGGGAATTTGCGAAATATATCCGTCAAACCATAGCATGTATCAGCTGATTATCAACAGAATACAAAACCGCCGAAAAGGAATGTTCGCAAAAGAAACGACGGAATCCGAAAATCGGCGATTTTCGAAATAACTTCTGAACACCAATCATCCGAATAATGGCATAAACTCTTTATTATCAAGCCACATCATCTAAATGAGATTTTCGCAAGATAATTTGGAGAAGAACCTCTCCACTATTAATCGTCAGTATGTCAAAGAACGCAAAAAGAAATCAAAGACAACAAGCCCAGTCATAGGACCATGACAAGTCTGTCATTCGAACGCCTTTCCGGCTGATAGACAGCCTTTGTGAAGCAATCCACACAAATCGGATAATAGACAACGCTATCATCATCTCTATCAATTAGTTTTGCTATCTGCTCCTTTGTCTTCTTAAACTGGACATCGGTGAACATACATTCAAAAACACTATTGTTGATTCTTTTTCCATGCCTTGTAAGAATCCTAGCGACTTTATTTCTTCTTTTGTCATCTGATATGTCATAAGCGACAACACAAAAAATCTTCTTCGCCCTCATATTCATTACCATTTTGCCACATAGGGTCGGTAAGTCGAATCTGAACTTATATAATCCCCGATATCTCGTACCTGAAGACTTATGATATCACACAGACGACATTCCCTCCCTCTATACATTTCATATCTATTCAACCTTTCAACTATATTAGCGACCAAGAGTTTTTTCGTCTCATCAGATAGTCTCCCGTTATCTATTGAAAGCGACTCTTTCTTCTGGACCAAAGAAATAACGACCCTATCAACCGCCTGACAACGAAACATTTCAATAACATCATACACAAATGCCGGACTACCATTACGAGATGTGTGGATCATTCCTTCTGATGGATTCAACCTTCTTTGCAGCACGGACTGCCAAATTCTCGCGTAAAGGATTGAATATCCATAATTCAGCATACAATTAAAAAGATCTGTGGCACCTTTGCGCTCCCTCCTGAGAAAGCCAATATCATCATCTAGAAGAAGGTCCTTTAGGTAATCCCAATAAGCAGCCGCGCCAACAGCCTCAAACGACATTATCTTTTCCTTATAATCTTCATTCTCATCAGCCAACCTATAATTTTTGAGATTAGTCAAGTTTTCCTGTATCTTCATAGAAAAAGAATCAAATGTCTCATTAAGATTCATGTTCTGCTTCTTATGGTACTTATGAAAGTACTTGACAAGATTCAATTGATTCTTCAGTTTTCCGGATATGATTTTCTTGGCAAGTTCGCAACGCTTGATCCGGCTCATCATAACTTGCCTATGCCAATGTGAGCAAGACATAAATGCATTGGACAATATGCTGCCTTGATGTTGCCCTGTCGGAGAGAAGAAATCCACCGCTATCTGGTTATCCATACAATATCCCACAGCATTGCTTGAGATACTCACGCCATTGGAGATGACAGTAATATGCTTCAAATTCTGTGTAGGAGGAATATCCGCCTGTTTCTTACCGAACACTTTCAAAGATATTCCTGATGATGTAACCCCTATGTATGTACCGTATGTGCCAATCACTAACTCTGTAGCGGCATTCTCCTTTCTTCTATACTCGGCTTTTCTGGATTTAATCAGTTTCCTGTTTTTCTCATCAGCAGATTTAGAAGTCTCTCTTGATTTCTCGCCAAGGAACAGACTCACCAGATCCCCCTTTAGCTGTCCGTTCAGCATAATGTTCTTTTCCGAGAAGAAACATATTTGCTTGAGTGCCATGCAAAGAGTCGCCTTGTTCTTAATCACCTTCCAATCTGATCTGATTATTTCCTCCAGACGCCCAAGCAATATATTGTCAAACAAAGTAAGATAGTAATCAGGAAGAAGAGGGGCATAGTAATTATGTATGCCATCCAATGACTTAAGTCCTTCTTTAGAAAAAGAAGTATCCACCCAAGACAATTCCCGGATACGCATCTCAAGTTTAGTTTGCTTTTCCTTAGAGATAGAAATCGAAGAGTTGGTCAAGCGTACACCAAGGAATTCAAAGCCATTCTTTGTCTCGCCAATCACGGGGTCATTAAGCCTCAACAGCAACCTGTTTTGCAAATAGTCAGAGCAAGTTTTGAGCAGTAGTTCCGCATCCTCATTATTTTTGCACAATATGATGAAGTCATCCGCATACCGCACATACATATTCGTACGCGATAAGACAAATTGATCAAATGAATGCAAGTAATAGTTTGCGAGAATAGGAGAAATCACGCTTCCCTGAGCAACGCCAACCGACTGTTCCTCCCATTGAAATTTCTTATTGACCCTACCGATTTGAACACACAACCTTACCAAACGCAGAACTTCCTCATCAGGTATTATCGGTTTCAGCCTACGGAACAATATCTCATGATTAATGTTATCGAAGTAATTGTCAATATCCAACCTAAGGATAATGGGATACTGTTTATTCTGAAGACAGAAACGTGCGAACTTGATGGCTTTTGTATGCCCTTTGTCTGGCCTGTAACCAAAACTGTTCTTCACAAAGACTCTTTCAAAACGAGGTTCAAGAATAATCTTTAGAGCCTGCTGGACAATCTTGTCCTTTATGCACAAAAGTCCTAACTGACGTTTTTCGTCCTCTTTCTTCGGGATGCTGATTCTCAAATAAGGCTGGGGCTTCCAGTCTCCTGATTTCAGTTCATTCTGAATTTGTGTGATGTGCGAGCCTATGTCCTGATCGTATTCATCTATGGAGACCCCATCAACACCGCCGGAAGAGCCTTTCTGCTTGACGGTTTTCCACGCAAGCAGCAAGGTTCGTGTCTGACAAAGCTTCCGAAACAAAGTCTCCATAAACGTGTCGATCTTTATGATTGATTCCTTACCTCTTCAAAACGCCCATATCCGACATTTGTCTTGGCTCCGAGACCGATGTCAAGTATGATACGTTTGAAAAGCTTCAGCAAAACCTCATTACCAAACCGGCAGGACAACTTGTTCGAAAACTTGAAATAGAAGTCGAATGTCACTCCTTCTCTGACTTTCAGGAAACGAATAGGGATAGGACTCTTAAACGGATTCTTATGAGGCGTAATGAAGTCATCTCCTAAAAATTTATGCTCACCTTTGTCCTCATCACATTTTGGAAACGCATCCATAAAAACCACGCCATCACCAGAATCACTGAATATCCGCTTGGTAAGAGAGTCCACTCCTTCATCTTCAACGTCCGTTCCTTCAAGAACATCCTTAAGAATACCACGAATATATTCCATCTTGCACTTATATTTATCGTCCTTTTCCTTCGGGAACATGGTCTCAAGAACGCCCTTAATTGATGAACCAGGTATATAAGGCAACCCAGTGGTGTGGTCAAAGGCAAAGCCGATTTTAATGTCCTCTTTGCTCTTGATACCGTGGCTCAGCCCTGACCCTATAAGCAAACCTGGATATATAGTCCTTAAACTAAAAGACTGGAATTCATTAGCCATCACAGCACTATAAGTCTCCGGGACGACTTTGGAATAGGAGTCCAGCTTGAATCTTAACATTTGGTCAATCTTATCTTTCAGCGTTTTTTCAGGAATCCGTTTCTTATCCACACCATCATACAGATGTCTGTAATAGAGCCAACCGATGTTACTTCCTTCATAGGACGGGCCCTTTTCTTTTAAATCTTCATCAAAAATCAAATCCTCCTGAATCATTTCTTCAATCTTCCCTTTTCTCACCTCTTTCTCAGAGTCCTCAAACCTTCTTATTGCCAATTTTAGTGCGACCAATGACTTAAGAACCCCATTATGAAGTCCACGACTCTGATGCTTACGTATCTCCCCTACCAAAGAAAGGCCCGATTTCAAGTCAAGAATACCACGGTCCCTCAAGATCTGTATTATGGCATAAATCAGATACGCCCTATTATTGTCAGCGCCATTAGTAGAGGGATTCTCATTATCAGTTTCGAAAATAGACAGCGCAGGAACAAGGCCAAATTGGGCAATAGCACCACCTAAAGACGATATGTATCCTTTAAAGGCTTGCGGGTATTTTCTTTTGATGACAATCGGATACTTACTATCAGTCAGAGCATTTGCCGCCGCTTTCACCCATTCAACATCGATCTTCATTATTACTTGGAATATTTAGGAGTCAATTTACAAAAACCATAACCGACAGTGGCGTTCGCGCCAATCTGGACTAATCCACAATCTTCTAACACGCAAAAAAACAGTCGCTTCAGTTCATCATTTCCAGAATCAAAAACAGTGACAAAGGAAAGTCTGCTGAAACGAGGCAAAACCTGTTCATACCAAAGATTATTTTTGTTTTCCTGAAGACAATTACGCGCAATCACCGGCAGATGCTCATCATCACATAATTTTGAAAAAGATTCATCCGGAAATATCACAAAATCATCGCCCAGCAACTCCACTAAAGCGCATCTTGTCTCATCACCGATTTTAATGTCTATCTTCTCAGCGCACCCCACGTCTTCAAGATAACAAGAACTGATTTCTTCATCAAGGCAAACAGGTTTTCCATTAACACGACCAATCACTTCACGAATGTTTTCCGCCTTAGGATCTGCGATACCGCAGAGTTCAAGTCTATTTAGATAATCATTTATCAGAGACGGACAAGTTCCCATTATATATGGCTTTTTGCCACACCTTATCGGCATACTGACAAGACTCGCATCCAAGAACTTCAAGATACCGGCAGACTGTGAACTACTATTCGGCGCACTTCCAAACAAGACTTCAACGACAGATCTAGGGTTCAGATACTTATTGCAATGCTCACGCAACGCCCCTTTCAGACTTGAAGCGTTGACACAAGGAAAACCAGTTGCGACATCCCTCTGAATGAGATTGTCTATGACACCGAAATTTGCTTCTCCATTCCCGACTTGGAGATTGGTTATCAACTCAATGTTAACACGATATGCTTTCATACTGACTATAGTTTTTCTATTAAACAAAGTAATTGAGTCCGATAATATTAAGACCCGAAGATGATTTCTTTAAATCATCGAGATATTCCTTCTTCCCGAAGATCACACTTCCCCGGCTTTGAAGGTGGTAAATATTAGTTTTCGAGGGTTTACCCCAACCATGCCCTTTACTTACATCATTTCTCATAAAACGCCACGGCTTGCTCATACCCCATATAAAGTCACTGTCCGCCCTAATGTCGCCAGACAGCAAGGCGTCGCCAAGGCAAAGCAAACGTCCATCCTTATGAAGATCTCCAAAAATATTACTCCAATCAACGGACTTCTCTTCTATTTCCATTCGAAAAATGGATCTGTTTCCTCCAAAAAACACCATAGAAGAACCTGATAATAATGATTTACTCTTTGACTGAAGTTTTTCGACATCTATGGATACGGAAAAAGCGAACTTCATTCCATAATTTAACGAGATGAGAGTCTGCTTAAAGAATGCGTCCTTTCCATCCGATGAATTATCATTCTTTGTGATCCCTACCTGTTCCCGATAAACGAACGGGCTGTCTTTTAAGACAACACCTTTGTCATCGCTCCAGTATTTATACGAGCAATAGTTCTTTTGATCGTAGTTTTTGATTTCAGGTAGACAGTTCTTTATTTCTTTCCCCCAATAACACTTTGAAACGCCGAACGACACGTTATAATCACCTTCTCTTACCGGACAATTACTGTCATTTTTGTCCTCCTTGATTTTATGGTCAAGAGGTGTCGGTGTATAGTACTGTTTGCCATCTGTCAAAAAGACCGGAGAGATTCCTTTGATAACGCCATAAGATGTTGCCGGATTATCAACATCAACACCATTCTCTCCAATCAGATCCGCCACCAGTTCCTTGGTACTTTGATCTTCGGCGTCATAGGAAAGAAGATTGTTGTTCTCCAGTATCTTATACCGTATAAGTCCCATAAGAGCCGACTGTTGAGGCAGCTCATTGGATCTGACAAGATAGTTCTGTGTCCGGGCATCTCCGAATGTCACTTCCCCACCAAAGAAATAATCTCCCAGTGGCTCAAGTGTAACAAGATATGATTTCATAGCGGTCATTATTTGCTGATGATTAATTCGATATAACGAAGGATGGCGCACAAAATGTTTATTGAATCACTTTGACCAGCAGCAGAGCACAAAAAGTCAATGCAGTTCTCAATCTGATCCTTATTTTGAGCATGCGCATCATCCTCAAATGTTGAATATATATACTTACTCAATTGAGAACGCAAGGATTTCCCGTCCACAATGTTGTCTTTAATTATTGATTCGAGAATCGGTTCGTGCAGTGCAAGGTAATGAACCAAAGAATGCAGAAACTTATCGCCATCAGTGGCATCTTCGATCTTGGAATAGTTATCAATAATCCCCTGCGATTTCTTATATGAATCACAGTCGGATTTTCTGATCACCGCCTTCACTGATTGACCGCTATGCTTTCTGAGATTCCACACAATCGCATTCTTTCCACCCACTTTCTTTGCTTCATCAAGAAGGCTTGACGACAACGACATGGATTCTCCCATCGGGTGTTTATAATAAGAGATAGAGACACCATACGACAACGATGGAAAAGGCAAATCATTCTCTTTAAACTCCAATCCACCGATCGCATCGGCAAATACACTATCGATAGTCTGGATTATCTTGAATACAGAACTTACTGGACATAAAAAAAGGATATCATCGCCACCAGCATAGATAACACGCCCACCGTACTTGCTTATTTCTGTATTCAAGCCAGTATTGAACTTAAGCAATGCTCCACTCATTGAAACGCCCAACTTAGAAATCGCCTTACCCACATTGTCGCCATCTGCCGAGACATAAGCGATATATTTATATGCAGGACGAATTCCCGCAATGAACTTATCATCTGAGAACCAGCTCTGTTTAAGTCCGCTTTTCTTCATTTCCTGAGCGGAGAATTCAATCACCGTAGGAAACAAGCGATTGTCACTTGTAGGAAGCGTTCCTCCGAACGCATCAGTCATCAATAACTTACTTTTATCAATGTCGGCAAAATAGTCATAGAGATAGTTGCGTGTCTCGGATTCTGGGTAGATGTCCTCACACTCCATAACAGATAAAATCCGTTGACAGGAATCAATTATGTCTGTAGCACTTCCTTTATCGAAATCCTTTTCAAAAGCATATACTTTTATACGTTGAGACAGATACTCAGACACCTTGCACTTATTGCGTTCGTTCAGCACAGAGCAGATGTCGTCCGACACAGATTCAAACACAGAGTTTTTCAATTCGATCAGTCTCTCGAAATCTCCTTTTTGAGCCTCGAAAATGTACTGGTCAGGGAATCGTCCGACACCATCTTGCGTCTCCCACATCTTATATGTCACACCATGCTCCATGAGTGGTTTGAGAAAAGTTCTTCCCTCAAGGTAAAAATGCTTGATAATGCTCTTTGCCATGAAAGACATAAAGTAGCTTGCCGCCCAGAACGACTTCATACTTTTTGTGTACGACATTATTCTGGTCAGTGGTCCTAAAGTAATTGCTATGTATGTGTTATTCGCCATCTTTTTTCTGTTGTTTAGCTATTTTATGAAATTGAATGTCCCTATCTCCGCAAAAAATGTCATCTATTATAGAATTAACATTCTTTCCACCCGAAAGGTTTTCTCCTTTTACCCGCACTTTATCACAATAATTCTTCACATAGTCTAAGTAGTTCTCCAAATTAAATTTATCATAAATTTTCATTTCAAACAAACGAGCATATGACTTGACTATATTGCCATTTTGATCCTTATCAGGATTTCTTGATATAACAAACGAAGCATTCTTTTCTATAAACTTGTTTAAACTATTCTGATCAAGAATTATATATACCTTATAAATATCGTTTTCAGTATCAAAATGTGGTCTATATGAAATAGGGGATTTAAACCGGTTAACAATGTCGTAATTATTCGGTTCCCTAGTCTTAATCCTACCCGAAATTTTAATCCTAGCCTTAATTTTCTTCCCATCAGAAGATATTGACCAAATTTGATCTGTAGCCAGTCCAAGGGCATCTCGGAAAAGAAGCTTAGATGACCTATACTTCTCCTTATTAAGGTTCTGACTTTTATATTTATTATCGTTCTTATTGAACAATTCAAAATGGTATCTTATCACAGGCTTATCCCACGTCTCACCCAAATATTTAGCGTAGTGGTACATAAATGACTTATAATACTGTTCTGATTCATTAACACCACTTCTAATCATCTTATGGAAGTAAAGAATATAATCGAACACTCTACCAAGCTTACATTCTTCGTTTTCCTGTCTACAATCTTCGGGAGATTTAGGCAATCGAACATTAAAGACGTAGCTCGCTACTTCTTCAAGAATCACGGAATCACTCCGTGTGTCAGATGTTCTGTCCGAAATAACAAAACATCCAAATCCTTTATCCTGCCTTGTACCAAAGGATGTTGTAAGGAAGAACTCACGGATATTCTTATCTATTTCATTCAGGACCAATTCGTTGAAAGAGAAAATATTTACTATGATCTCATTTTTATAGAAGACCGCCTGCTTATCATTTCTTGAGTCATCGTTCTTTTTTCTTGTATTTCCAAAGAAAAGAGGAGATTTGAATTTGTCTAATACCGGATTCTCATCCGGTGCCACAAATGAAAGCTTATAGTCAAAGCTCTTCTGGCCAACGTTTCCATTACCCTTTAATGTCAGTCCTTTTTCTCTTAAAAATCTATCCAGTTTCGGCTTCACCTCCGAGGCGCGAAGACAACATCTTTTTTCTTTAGGCTGAAAATGCCACATAGGAGTCACCTGCCTCAGATGGTAAACTCTGGAAAATTTATTTGATTCATACATAGTTGCTATCCCTTTATATTCCTATTTCATACATTCCTAACCCATAACTAATGTCATTGCCCACTCCGAGGCAGGATGCGAATTCCAGTACAGGATAATAGCGTGATTCAACATTACCGAACACGAGTTTCCCACAATACCCATTCATAACATAGACTTTGTCCGAACCTTTTTTAGGGGTACTTCTTACAGTTTCCCAACTAATATTCGCCGAAAGCAAAAAAGCCTTCTTTGTGTCCTTGACAAACTCCTCGACGCAATCATCCAATTCCTTCCAATCCATAAAGACAGACTCTTCAGTATAAAGCATACACAAAGTCAAAAGCCGGAAAGCCACAGATCTCATCATTTGATACAGAGACGGAAAGTTATTCAGTCTGCCTTGGTGGCCATCATTCGAACAGCCTTTCCCGAGACAATTAGTCAACCTGACCGGAGTTATGAGATGCAGAGACAAGGTCTTTTGACTTGCGGACATGACATTAGTGAAATGTATGGGGGACTTCGGAGCACCATAGTCCCAACTCCTTCCACACAAGACATCACTTCCGTCTTCCTCAATATCAATAAGGTTCAGCCTTGCCTTCGGTTCTCCGACACCATCCATGAACATCAATCTTAACGCTTTGACAAACAATGGCAGCCAAACCGAACATTTTCCTATCAGAATGAGTGAAAAGCCATACACCTGTCTTCGGTAAAGAGACAAATGACCACCAGGACAAGAAAACTCACTACAGTCAAAAAGAAATCCTTTAGGAAAGCCTCCTTTAAACTGATCGTAAAAAGGGTGTGAGTCACCTATAGTCAGCGAGTCAATATGCTCCAAGAGAGACACGCCATCCTCGTCAAAGACCATCTCCGCAAAATAAAGGAAACGATTGCGCCAAACAGCTCCACCCCAAAATGGCATATAAATGTCATCCTCAGGATAGAACTGTATGTTCAACTTGTGATAATACAGCCGTTTAAGTATATCCTCAAAACACATATAAAAATAATGTAAGGGCTATTGTTCTGAATGATTGTCTTTAGATGCCTGTATTTTCACTTGCCCGCCGCAATTCGCCTTGTACAGTTCGTTGAAGGTCTTGAAGTCCTTTACCCAATGGGCAAAGTATTCGGACAACTTCGAAGGATCCATATCTTCCTGCTTTTCGTTCGAGCCTTTCCAGACTTTGTCAAACAGTTCCACTTCGGCTTTGAAATTATCAAAACATCTCTTTGTCCTCGAAGATTCCTTGCATAGTTCCTCCAAACAGAGATTTTTGTCCATCAAAACCTTATTGTCCTCTTCTAGTTTTTGAATGCGTTGTCTTGTCCGATTGGGCACTACGTTATAATACATCGCCAAAAGCAAAAACAGGATCAAGACGGCAAACGCCACGATCATAAAACCTAAATGTCCATTCAAGGATTTACTCGCGTCAAAGAAGACAAGCACCACGATGCCCACGACAACTGTCAGAAAACATCTAAACAATTTACTGTTCATTATTTTTTCTTTTTATATTTCACAAGACCTACAGCGAAAGCCACACCTATCAAGGCTATGACCACTTGCCATATCAGGCCATTATTATCCTTCAATACATCACTCATCTTATTCATTCCCCAAAATCCTGTCACGATTGAAACAGGAAGGAGAATGGCCGCCATGTAATTCAGCAAGGTCGCCTTCTCGTTGCGCTCACGCTCCTCCGCCAACTGGACGTACTGATGCAATTCCCCAATCTCGTCATCGAGGTCTCTGATGTTTTCCTCCAATTGCAGACATGACCGGAGCATAATGTAAAGCTCAATCCCCTGATCCTGAGCGGACACCTCCCGGAAGTTCACTTGATTGATGAATCGGATATATTCTTTGTACAACGAGCCAGCCCTTCCGGACAACTCCTCGACCTTCAGATTCTTCATTGAACACAAGTCGGAGACCTCTTTGGAGAATCTCAGCATCGACGCCCTCTGGACGATGACGAGTTCCACCATCCTGGCGTAGATGGTCTCAAAATAATCAGTCAGATACGGCGGTGCCGTTGAGTTTGTCAACAACACAAATGAATATCTGCTTACCCCATACAGAGATTTATATTTACGCCAACGCAGGTAAGTGTGCCTCTTCAGCAAGGAGGTTTTCATCTCGTCATCCTGACAGGTTTCATCTCCCACGTCCACAAACAAGTACTTGTACCAAGAGGAAGAGAAACCTGAGTTGGGGTTACAGTAAGCATCTTGATTACTCGCGAAATCTTTTGACAGCCCATCATTCTTGTACCAGGACATCACAAACATACGATCATCAATCACCGGCTCAGGGTGTATGTCTGACGACAATTCAGAAATCAATCGGGTGATAAAGCACGCCGGCTTCCAATAGTCTTTAGGAGTATAGCTCTCAAAGGTCTCCTCATAGCCATATTCCGAGCTTAAACCTTCTATCCTAAGCCATTCGCCTATCTGCCCGTGTCCTTGAATGTCAGCATAGAACGGTGGCATGATTCGCCGACCGTACTGGTTGATTCTCAAGATGTCATCCAAAGAGGATTGCTTCTTGTCCGTGTTACGGAGGTAGAATGACAAGAAGCCTATTCCTGTGGCATAGAGATTAAGGTTCATCGATTCGACCTCAAGATCGTATGGCTCATTTCTTCCTGCAATCTTTATAAGATAGCGCACTTCTCTTGAAAGCTGCGGTTCAATCCTCTCGTAATGTCTTATTATGTCAGTGTCTGAACCGGAATCATACATAACCCTGTGAACAAAAGGGTAATAATAATTCTTTTCAGTGTAAAGAGACGCAGCTTCATCACTATTCGGAGGCTCTGGCACACGCTTCCAACAAGAATGCGGATTGACCGGAATCGAGTTCAGATCAACCTTCTCTGACAAAGGGGCATTCTCCCTTCCATTCAGTTCCCATTTGAACGGGAAGAAGAAGATATGATAGCTATAGGTCTGCGCCGATGTGGGTTTCTCAAAAATGTTTTCAGGCATAACTTCTTGGATTATGTTTTTCAGAATATTATCTCAACTATCAGTGAATATTTTCTTAATCCGAGCGACCATCGATTCGAGCTCGGGGGCGGTGTAGGAGCCGGAGACGGTGCCGAGGTAGCCGGAATCGCCGCCACCGTAGAAGACCTTTTGAGAGAGGATGTCTTCTGCGAAAAGAGAGCGGAGTCTGGCGACATCCGCACCGTAGAACATCAGTTCCGTGTCTGAATATATCACAAGGCGGTGGTAGGGGTAGAGGCGGTCGCAGATCGGGGAGAACTTCGAAGAGGATGTCTTCACTATGAATATGCCGGAAGAGTCTCCACGCAGATTGTGGCCGATGGCATATTCAGCCGCACGTTCATCCTCATCCGTGACTCCTTGGGCCTTGCGGTCGGCCTTGCGGATCTCATCCACCTCCTGACGTGTCGCGCCGAGTGCCAGCATTCCGGGGATATACCTTGCGTCGTTGGCACCTACCAATTGTTGGTGACGGTCCGGGGTGATATTCAAAACAGACAGGACCTGCTCAATGGACGAAGGTCTGTCGATGAAGTCATTGTGATGGTCAATCCTGACATAATTGGAGGGTGGTGGCACGTCCTCTTTCAACTCGATTCCGTAGATTGTGCAATCAGGCTTGTCCGCATATTCATCAAGAATATCACGGTATTCACTCAGGAGAGCGTTGTTCCAACCAAGTTTTTTGTCAACATAATCTATTCGCAACTTATCAAGCAGCTCCCGAATAGTCTGCATCTCAAGGTCATGGCCGCCTAAAAGGAATATTCTGTAACTCATAATTTTTCTCTTCATAATTAGTCGCGTAGGCTCCTGCCCGCCAGCCACGAATGGTATCGTTTGAGCGCAAGCTGTAATTGGCCCAGTTTCTTTCACAAGGATTCAAATTTAGGAAATAAATCGTTAAAACCAAATAGAAATTGAGGATAAATTTCGAAAGACGTTCCGAGTGACAATACCTCAATAGGCCTGATGAGGGTTCGTGAATGTCACGTTACCATAAATGGCGTGACGCTTGTGCTTGTAGGAGGCCCACATCCGGTCGCCGTAGGCGAAATGCCACCATTCGGCAGGATAGTTCACGAAGCCAGTTTCTTCCATCACGGTCAAGAGGATTTTGCGGTTCTTTCGCTGCTCCGAGGTAATATGCTTGCTGTAAGTCGCTGTCGAGTCATTATGTTCCATATAGCCGGTCCCCATGTCAATAGGGCGGCCTTCCCGATCACACAGTGTCAAATCGACCGCGCCTCCGCTTTGATGGCCGCCTCCGATGCCGGAGATCATCTTGTTCAGAGTTGATTCTACTTGTTGATCGGAATATTCGGGGTGTTTAGCCACTATCCATGCACGGCAATCCTTGCGTCTTCCAGCTTGTTTTTCGGCCGGACGGTATAGCTCAAAAATCTGGAGTCTGAGGCCAAGCGTCTCAAGTTTCCGAGACACAACAGCAAGTTTCTCTATGACCTGCGCCCTTCCGTAAGGCACCACGTCCGGAGCCACAATGATGTCTTCCTCAGGCAAGCCAACCATTGGCTCTCCACATTCTCTGATCACGACACGATTGACAATGTCCCTGGGCATCAGTCTGCGGATCCCCAGAAGCACCAGAATATAGTTGTATAAAACGCGAAGAGTCATATCAGCAGCAATCATAGAAGAACCTCAGACCAATTCTGAATTCCGCTTAAGTAAACCTTTAAAAATTTCTAACGCTTGTTAAGTGACCAAACGTGACGAATATACAACTAAAATCCGACATATCAACCTTTCTAGCAACCTTATTCATCGTATGAGTTATATGCAAGAGACAGGCAACAAAGTACAGCACTCGATTGTCGTGGAGGATATATCTTTGATTATCAGCAAATAGAGCATGTGTCCTCCTATCTGCACCACATGAGAGGAGAGACTATTAATCCACTCTTAATCAACGCATTGACCACCACAAGAACTGCACAACACCCACACAGGTCACTCTTCGGCAAGCTCAGTGACCATGTTCCTCGGCTGGGTCTGTGTCCGGCAGAGACATAACAAGACAAGAGAAATCCCACTCCAGAATTTTTGTAACGTGAAAAATTCTGGAATGGGATTTCTCTTGTCCTCACCCCTGCGGCATTATCGCCTGATATCAGGAGCGAACATATTCATTCACCATTATTTGCGGGCGGCTTCGGCGATAACCTTCTCGCTGCGGGCGATGAAGTCGGAAAGGGCTTTGCCTTTCAGGAGACCGTTGGAAAGAAGGGCGAGGTCGATCACCTGCTTGAGGATGTCGTTGCCGGCGGCATATTCATCAACCACAGCCTGATGGGCATCCTTGATGGCCTGGCGCTCGTCGTTGATTCTCTTCTTCTCGTCCTCGGAAGCGTCCTTGCCAGGCTCGGCAGGAAGTTCCTGCATCGGAGTGATCTTGGATTTGGCCTCAGTGACTATTCCGGCCATGACCGGATTCTCAAGGTTCACGGTGATGTTGAACGACTCCGGCATATTCCCGTAGAAGTTCATTCCGCCTCCCATCGCGCTCATCTCGCGGTAACGCCTCATGAACTCGTTACGGGTGATGATCACCGGCGCGGCGCTCTCGCCAAGGTTATCGGCCTCCACGAAGTAGTCGTTGCCCTTCGGCAGGACGGCCTTGAACATCGCGCTGAGGTCATCCTTGTCGGCCTGTGCCATTTCCGGCTTAACCTTCTCACTCTTTGGGATGAGGTTGTCTATCGTGTCTGAATCCACACGGGCGAACTTTGTGTCAGGGATCTTCTGCTCCAACAGATTGACATAGTGGGCGTCAAGCTCGCAGTCCATCAGAAGCACATCATACCCTTTGTTCTTCGCCGCCTCGATGAAAGCGTACTGCTCGTCAGTGTCGGTTGCATAGAGGTAAACGACCTTCTTGTCCTTGTCGGTCTGATTCTCGGCGATGGCCTTGCGGTAGTCCTCCAGAGAGAAATACTTGCCGTCCGTGTTCTTGAACAGGGCGAACTTCAGAGCCCTCTCGCAGAACTTCTCGTCGGAGAGCATGCCATATTCAATGAACAGTTTGAGGTTGTCCCACTTTTTCTCCCAAGCGTCACGCTCGTTCTTGAATATCTCCTCCAGTCTGTCGGCCACCTTCTTGGTGATGTAGGTCGAGATCTTCTTGACATTCTCGTCGGCCTGCAGGTAGCTTCTGGAGACGTTAAGAGGAATGTCCGGAGAGTCGATGACACCATGCAGAAGCGTCAGGAAGTCAGGAACGATGTTGTCCACGTGGTCGGTGACGAACATCTGGTTGCAGTAAAGCTGGATGTTGTTCTTCTCGATCGCCATCCTGTCCTTGATCTTCGGGAAGTAGAGGATTCCGGTGAGGTTGAACGGATAGTCCACGTTCAGATGGATGTAGAACAGAGGGTCTTCCTTCATCGGGTAGAGATCCCTGTAGAACTTCATATAGTCCTCTTCCTTCAGTTCGGAAGGTTTGCGGGTCCACAGAGGCTCGATCTTGTTGATGACGTTGTCCTTGTCGGTGTCGACATATTTGCCGTCCTTCCATTCCTGTTCCTTGCCGAAGACGACCGGAACCGGCATGAACTTGCAGTACTTGTCCAGTAGCTGCTGGATCTTGCCTTTTGTGCCGTAGTCCTTGGCGGCCTCGTCGTCAAGATAGAGGGTGATGACCGTGCCTCTCTCAGCCTTGTCGCAAGGCCCCATCTCGAACTCCGGGTTGCCCTCGCAGCTCCAGATCACGCCCTTAGCGCCTTCTTTCCAGGAAAGAGACTCAATCGTCACCTTCTTCGCGACCATAAACGCGGAATAGAATCCCAATCCGAAGTGGCCGATGATGTTCTGGTCCTTGTACTTCTCAAGGAACTCTCCAGCTGAAGAAAACGCTATCTGGTTGATGTACTTGTCAATCTCCTCATCGGTCATACCGATACCGGAATCAATGATCCTCAACGTCTTGGCCTTCTCGTCAAGCTCAACGCGCACCTTAAGCTCGCCAAGCTCGCCCTTGAAATCACCGTTCGATGCGATGGCCTTCATCTTCTGCGAAGCGTCCACCGCGTTCGCGACCAGCTCCCTCAGGAAAATCTCGTGATCCGAATAGAGAAACTGCTTGATGACCGGGAATATGTTCTCGGTCGTCACTCCAATCTGTCCTTTGTTTGCCATAATATCTTTCATTTTTAAATTTTACGAATATATTCAGTCGGCTCCACCTTCTGATGAAGCTGGTTCAAGGATAGTCAAAATATGTTCCAAGAGATTCAGACTGACAAATTGTCATTCCTCTTCACAGGACTTCAAGAACCGCCACAAGGTATTCCGGTCCACCTTGCAGATCCTGGCGATCTTGCGCTGTGACATTCCCACCGCCATCAACTCCGCGATCAAGGTCCTCTTACCGTACAGTTTACGTTTCTCCAACGCCGTCTTCCGTCCTTTAGGCCTGCCAAGCACCACACCCTCGGCCCTCTTCCGAGCCAACGCCTCCTTCGTTCTCTGGCTGATAAGGTCGCGTTCGATCTCCGCCGACAGCCCGAAAGCGAACGCCAGCACCTTGCTCTGAATATCCTCACCCAGCCGATAGTTGTCCTTGATCGTCCACACCTTGCACTCCTTGGTCATACAGATGTTGAGTATCTCCATAATCATAAACAGGTTACGTCCCAACCTCGAAAGTTCCGCGCAGATGATCAGATCATCCTTCCGCACACGCCGAAGCAGCGTCCCCAACTCCCTTTTACTATAGGATTTGGTTCCGCTGATGGTCTCCTCTATCCACCCGTCGATGGACAGATGTTCCCTCTCGCAGAAGTTATTGATTTCAAACCTTTGATTCTCAACAGTCTGTTTGTCGCTGCTGACCCGAATGTAGCCGTAATTCATAGTTCTCTACCTCCTCTTTCCTTTCGCCTCACCCGCATCAGAATCCTACGCCCCGCGGAAAGAAACCGAAGCCGTTCCGATGCCCGCCCCAAAGATAGCCAATGTCCACAACAATTCCAAGCCCTATGATTCATAAATATTTACATTTCGCTCGTCATTCACTCACCACGCCTCTCCACAGTCCCTCCACGGCAACACTGTTGGCCTTTTTCGCCGCCCTGCACCCCACTTCGGAACTCTTCAGTAACGCTTTTGGCCTTTTTCGCCGCCAAACATCTCCCGTCGGAACCCTCAGGCGACACTTTTGCCCTTTTTTGCCGCCCGAAACCTCACTTCGGAACCCTTCAGCGACACTTTAGACCATTTCTATCTCCTTGCAAGTATGCAACCAATATTCCCGGATAGCGCAGTCAGCTCATCTATCGCACCTAAAACAGTATTCACCAGATAACGACCAAGTTACAATTCCAGGTGTGAATATAATCGCACACCTGAAAGTCAAAGAACCCTCTACAGTGCCCCCTATTGGCGCCCCACCCTTCCAGGTGCGAAATACTACGCGCACCTGGAACTGCATTTATCCGATAATCATTAAGTTGCAGTTCCAGGTGCGGATGTAATCGTTCTCCTGAATTATTGCCATATTGTCGAATAATATGTAGTCACCTCCTCCCAGCCCCGTGATGTCATCAACAATCTGGGCGTATATGTTCAGCAACAGGGCACAACCTGCAGATTCTCCGGCCCCGCCGCCTGGGTAGTCCTCACCCCCCATCGAGCAGAGCATCAAGCGAAAGATCGAAAGTGTCGGGAAACCGCTGAGGGACTGGGATATAAATATCTTTAGAGGTGTTCTTACCGGCTACAATGATGCCTTTATAATCACAACCGAAAGGCGCGATGAGATCCTTTCGAACTGTAAGTCCGAGGAAGAGCGCCAAAGAACGGAGGCGATCATTAGGCCAATTTTGAGAGGCCGCGACATCAAGCGCTACTCCTACGACTGGGCCGGACTCTGGCTGATCAACACCCACAACGGCATTAAAGGCAAAATCCCACGCATTGACATCAACGATTACCCCGCCATAAAAGCCCATCTGGATCAGTTTTGGGATAAAATCAAGACCCGAGCCGACCAAGGTGCCCCCCCATACAACCTTCGTAACCGCACTTATTCGGACATTTATTCAAATAATCGCATTCCTCTTCGAGAAACCGCCCCGTAAACCACATACGGACCATCGGTTGATAAGCGTGATATTTGCTCTAAAAAACAGTTTCTTTCTTATGTGACGGGCGTAAAAAGGCACCTTTTTACGCAGCCATATATTCATTTACCGGGAATAATTACTTGTAGAGGAAGCGTTTGATGCTCATCTTAGGGGTCTTCTCGAACGGCTGTTCCACGATCTCGACCTTGGTAATCTGGCTGTAGTTCGGGAGCTGCTTGTCGGAGTTGATGCGGATTCTCTCAGGAAGGTCAGCGATTGTCTCCTGATCAAGGCCGTCCTTGCGGAGAGCCTCCTGATCCAGATAGACGAGAGCGACGAGCCTTGCGGAACGATCAACCACAACGGACTCCTGGACGTATGGCTGGCTGTTCACAACAGCCTCGACCTCCTCAGGATAGATGTTCTGTCCGTTGGCGGAAAGGATCATCGACTTGCTGCGGCCTTTGATGTAAAGGTTGCCGTCAGCGTCGAACAGACCGAGGTCTCCTGTGCGGAGGAAACCGTCCTCGGTGAAGGCGTTGGCGGAAGCCTCAGGATTCTTGTAATAGCCAAGGCAGATGTTGTCACCCTTGGCCTGGATCTCGCCGACTATGTGCTGCGGATCATCGGAGTCAATCCTCACGGTGGCGCAGTCGACAGGTTTTCCGCAGGAGCCGGCGACATATTCAGCGCTCCCGGCATAAGCCAGCAGAGGGGTCGCCTCGGTCATTCCGTAGCCGACTGTGTAAGGAAGGCGGATCTTCTGGAACCATTTCTCGATCTCCGGATTAACAGGAGCGCCGCCCATAATGAACTCACCTACCTCGCCGCCGAACGCGTTGATCAGGCCTTCACGGATCTTATTGAATATGATTCTGTTGACTCCGGGAACCTTCGTCAGGAACTTGATCATCGGCTTGTCCAGCATCGGTTTGATCTTGGACTTGAAGATCTTCTCCATCACGAGCGGAACGGTGATGAGCTGGTAAGGCTTAACCTCCTGGAACGCCTTCATAAGGGTGCTCGGGGTCGGGGTCTTGCCCAGCCAGTAGATTGATGTTCCGTTGCACAGAGGGTAGATGAACTCGGTCACAAGGCCGTACATATGGGCCATAGGAAGCATCGAGATCATCCTGTTCTTGTCCGATGTAGGACGATGAACCTGACTGAACTCGATCGTGGCGCTGAAGTTCCTGTAGGTCAGCATAACGCCCTTAGGGTTGCCGGTCGAGCCGGAAGTGTAGTTGATGACTGCAAGGTCATCCCAGTTGTCGGTCGGATAGACTACGTCCTCCGGGCCGAATCCGTCAGGATATTTCTCGGCGAGAAGGTTGTCGATGTTGTTCCAGATGGCCTCGATCTCAGGCTTGCGGCAGTAAAGGATCTTAAGGTTGTCCACATCCATCACCACCTTGACCTCAGGCATCTTGGCGATGTCAAGCTTAGCCCATTTGTCTGCGTTGGTCAGCAATGCGATGCTGTCCGAATGGTTCACGAGGCTCTCCACGCTTTCCGGAGTGAAATCCGCCAGTATCGGCACGATGACGGCCTCGTAGGTGTTCACGGCCAGATAGGACATGCCCCAGCGGGCGCTGTTGCGGGCCCAGAGGGCGATGTGCTGCCCCTTCTGGAGACCGGCCTTGTCGAAGAAGATGTGGAACTTCTCGATCAAAGTGGCCATCTGTGAGTATGTGAAGGATTCGCCGCCAAGGGTGTTAAGCGCGGATTTGTTCCAGTATTTTCTTGTCGCGTTCTGCAAACGGGTTAAATAGTGATCCATATTCAAAACTCAAAATTCAAATTATCTTGGCAAAAATAATTGAAACTCACGGATTCTTCACAAAGAATAAATAGTATATTTGCAGAAATCGGTTATTTGTGGCGAAATTATGAAGAAAAGACCTATTGTTGCGCTGATTTATGACTTCGACGGGACCCTTTCTCCCGGGAATATGCAGGAGTTCGGTTTCATCCAGGCCATCGGGAAGACCCCGGAGGAGTTCTGGAGGATGAGCGACGGCCTCGCTGTCGGCCAGGACGCGAGCAACGTCCTCTCGTATATGAAGATGATGTTCGACGAGGCGAAGAAGAACGGCATCAAGCTCCGGCGGAGCGACTTCCGCAAGTTCGGCCGCCACATCCAGCTCTTCGAAGGAGTGAAGGAATGGTTCAGCCTGATCAATGAATATGGCGAGTCGCGCGGTGTCCAGATCGAGCATTACATCAACTCGTCCGGACTGAAGGAGATCATCGAAGGCAGCCCGATCGCCAAGGAGTTCAAGCACATCTTCGCCTGCACCTTTATGTATAACAAAGAGGGAGAGGCGGAATGGCCGGGAATCGCCGTGGACTACACGGCCAAGACCCAGTACATATTCAAGATCAACAAGGGAATCTTCAGCGCACACGACAACAAGATGGTCAACGAGAGCATCGCCGAGGACAAGAAGCGGATCCCGTACCCTCAGATGATCTATTTCGGTGACGGCGAGACCGACATCCCGTGTATGAAGATCGTCAAGATGTTCGGTGGCCACGCGGTGGCCGTCTGCGACGAGAGCAATCCGAAGAAGAAAGCCTTCGCCAAGACCCTCCAGCACCAAGGCCGCGTCAACTTCACCGTCCCCGCCAACTACACCAAGGACAGCAAGACCTACAAGGTCGTCTGCGCCATAATCGACAAAATCAAGGCCGACTGCGAGCTCAAAAGGCTGAGCAAGTCAGCCTTTTGAACCTTCTTGCGTCGCTTCGCGCTGCGCGCGCATTCCATTGCCAAAGCCAGATAAACCATAGAGTCCATCTCTACTGGAAGTCAATTCCTGTAATAGTCCTTGAATGCGGTCCAGGAATAGAAGGACGGAGCGACCTGCGGGATCGGCAGGGAGGCCTCGTGGCCGTTATAAAGGACTTTGACGAGGATCTCCGGGGCACGCTTGCTGCGGTAGAAGATGAGCTGAAGATTGGAGGCCATCGGAATCAAATCGCTCCTCCACCAGTTTTTCACATCGGAAGGATCGGTCAGCGCAGCGCCGAAGTTGTCAAGTTTCATGTACGAGAGCAAAGGCAATATGGCTATGTCATGCGAAAACCTGAGACTCAAGTTGATGTCTCCGGAAGCAAGGTCACGGTCCGCGCACTCGATCATGTCCCGGAGTATGGCGGCGGTGCTGAGACACCCTTTGTTGTCTGTCATCGGAGAGCGTCCCATGCTCAGATAACCGTTGAAATTCCACACCTCCCAGATCGCGAAGAGTTCCTCCGGAGTGAACACGTCCTCAAACCTGTCCGCAGGGACTTCGTCAAGACACTGGAAATCCAGAATGACATTCCTCAGATCCAACTCGAATTTCCAAAGGCCATACGCTTTCTCAAGATAGTCAGTGTCATTGAAATACTTGGAACAGAAACCCTTGACATCGACCCTTGCCGCACGGAGGCTGTCAGCCTGTGCCCTGGCGGCGGCAGGGACCTTGGTCTTGACTCTGTACGGATTCATCGAACCCGTCGGGTGGATCCGAGGCATGATCGACTTACTGCACTCAAGCGTGAAAGTCAGGTCTTTGTCCAACCCTTTGATCTCATCCATGAACGAAGTCATACTGACAATCACGCGCGGGGTGACCGTACACAGAACCTCGGCGTTGGTCTTGCCCTTGAACACCTCCGGGAAAGACTTATACATCACATCAGCGATGCCACGAAGCTGATCCTGACCCTTATGTGTAAGTTCTCCACCACGATGGGCCACAGATGGGTAGAAAGCTTCATAACGAGCCATAAGGCTTTCACCTGCCTCTGTCAGCTTTCCAGCCGAATGAGCGTCAGTGAAAACCTTGCGGAGATTCTCATAAATCTGATCGCTGATCGCATACCTTGCGCCATGACGGCCTATATGACTGATATAAACAGGCTTGTACCCTTTGGGAGCCGGGGTCAATCTCACATCGTCAAAACTGTACATGAAATATTCCCCGCCTGTTCTGTTCAGGTCAGCCATCATCTCGGCCTTGGTGTCATACTTGCACACAACGTTCTTCACTCCGAACTCGGCCTCGGCGGCAGCCCTTTGCTCCGGAGTCGCGGGAGTCTGGGCGAATGAATATGTCCCTGCGGCGAGCAGAACGGCCACCGCAAGGACAACGTTATTCAGGACTATCTTTTTCATCAACGCGAATATATTCATTATTTTCCGTAAAGCAATTCCACGTCTGCCTTGATGGCTGCGGGAGCGAACTCCGGGACGAACTTCCAGGAGCCGACGACCTTTGGATCACCAACGACAGCAGGATCAATGCTTCCGTTCTTCTTGAAGTACCGGTAGAGAATCGTTCTGAACTCCGGGCCTCGGTAGACAATCCGGTCTTCGACAGACTTCATGTCCTCCAGCCCGGCGGCCTTAAGCAGTCCTCCAGAACCTACTGACCTGTAGGTGGTTATCGCGGCGGTATATTCCTTATCAAGTTCGAACTTGCTTCCGTCTGCCATATCGGTGATCACGACACGGGAGCCGTAAGGCTTAGTCACATCGACAGTGTAGTTGATCCCGGCGGCGGAATCGAAATTGGCCGGACTCTTGGCGAGCTTCCAGGCCATCTTGCCGGTGGAGTAATCCTTGGACTGTTTGATTTTCAACACGTGAGCATTCTCGTAAGGTTCAGTCACAGTGTTGATCCACGCATCATAACTGGCCTCAAGATATTTCAGAATCTCAGCGCCGGTCAGTCTCAGCACGACCAGTTTGTTCTCGTAAGGATAGACCTTGCGGATGTCCTGATAACGGACCTCTCCTGCAGGGACTTTCCCGTCAATCAGAAGGGTCGCCGAAAGGGAAATGTCAACCGGGTAGGCGCTCATAGCGAGGGCGTGCAGGAAGTTCATATAGTCGCACTGTTTGTAGTAGAACTCTCTGGAAACCAAGCCCTTCTTGATCTCGCCGACGGTGCCCGTAATGAAACTACGAACCTTATCGTAATCAGCCTCAAAGGCCTCTTCCATAGCGGTGTCATATTCCTCGCTCTTGATGGAGGTCATTCTGGCATCCAAGGTGCGGCTGACGACCTTTCCTCCTTTCACTACGAGCTTGATGTCAGTGACACCGGCGTTCTGGCCGGTCCTGCCGCAATCCAAGACCACGATGCTGTCGGCGCTCATCACCTTGTTGGCGTGGTCGTGACCGGTGACGACAACATCCACTCCTCTAAGGCTCTTGAACAGGTCAAGTCCCTGTTTCTCAAGTTTCAGGCCGTCGCCCTTTCCCATCGCGGTGTGAGCCACGACTATCACGATATGCGGCTTTTCCTTGGAGCGCACCTTATCCACATCCTCCTGAACCAGAGGCAGAAGCGACTCGAAACGGAGGCCGGAGACGCAGCTTCCGTCCATCAGCGAGGCGTTGGCGGCGTTGGTGTACCCCAGAACCGCGACCTTGACTCCTCCTTTCTTAATTATTGAATATGCCGGGAAATATGGCTTGCCGTTCCTGTCGGACAGGGCGTTGCCGGCCAGAAGCGGGATGCCTTCCTTCTTCATCTCCTTGGCGACACGGTCATAGACACGGTGGCCGGACTCGAAATCGGAATGGCCGGCGACAACGGCGTCGTATTTCATATAGGAAGCCAGTCTCGGATAGAGATGCGAGGAGGTTGTGTCCACATAGTTGTAATAGAACGGGGCGCCGCTGCCGAAGAAATTGTCTCCGGCATCTATAAGGATGACATTGTCGGCACCTTTCTCGGCACGGACACCGTTCACAAAGGCACTTTGGGCCATCAGCGAGCCTCTGGCCCGCCCTCCGTCTTCTATCGGTTTGGCGAACCAGTAGCCGTGGCCGTCACCGGTGGCGACAACCGACAGATTGTACTCTCCATCCTTGAGGGTAGAGCAGGCCGAGAGGATCAACGCGGCCGCGGCCGCAATGAATTGTTTTATCTTCATCTAATGAATATGTTTGTGTTTTTCCGGTCATTGAACCCGTCGGTTGGTGAGCCTGTCGAACCATGCCCACCGAGCTTTCCTAAACAATGAATGTCTCTGTCCTTCGCTTCGACAGGCTCAGCGACCGGAGAGGTTATTTCTGGTTCTGAAGCGCCGCATTGACACGAGCGAGAAGGTACTCATAGTGAGCCTTGTCCTCGGACGGAGCGGAAGACCGGCGGGAAGAGGCCAATGCCTTGACCTTGTTCAAGAACACGATCCTGCATCCGTCACTCTCATCGATCGTAAGGACGCTTACGCTTTTCTGGTAAGGGCCTTTGCCCTCGCCAAGGTTGATGTCATCGCATCCGCACCACATCGGCTCGGCGGCATATTCATCAATATCGGGATCCTCAGCAAACGACTTGGCAAGCATAGACTTGACATCCTTCGCCGAAGCGGTCAGAACCTCCCTCTGGAGAGTCTTTTCCTCAGATGTCAGCCTGCGTCCGGCGATTGACGAGGCGAATAACTCATTGTAAAGGTCATCGTAATATTCCTTGACGGTGTAAGGCTTGCCGGCGCCGGGGACCACCGAGGCCAACATAACATTCGCCGGAACAGTCGAGGCCAACGCCTTCGCCACCTGAGCGCAGATCTTGTTGGACTGCGGAGCCGACAACGGCAGGTTTGAGGTAACGTCAGCGTCGTTGATCCACGAGGACGCGCGGAGCTGGCCGACCACCCATTTCAAGGAAGCCTTCTGAACATTTTTGGAGACAGGGGTGGAAGGTTTTACCGATGAACCCTCCTTGACGTTGTTCAGGTATATTCCTCCGACCTGCGCCATCACATTGCCGATGTAGCGGTAGTACTGGTTCGTCAGCTGGGTGTAAAGATCGCCTCGGTGGGTAAAGTCCTCGTCATCAGCGCCTATCCACTCGTTCATCCTCGGAAGGATGTACTTCAGGTTCCTGATGCCGTAGTCACTAGACTTGATCGGATCATCGCCCAAGTCCTCCGTCCTGGCGCTTGGATCATAGGATCCGTAAGCCGCGGAGGTGGCCATCTGCTGCGCTCCGTAGCGGTAAAGCGGATCACCGGCCTTGGCCTCGATGATCTTACCGGCGATCTCAGCCTCCTCCCAGATGTCCTTGGCCCCGATCACAGGGGTGTACAGCCATTTGATGGCATATTCATCATAAACCCCCAGAGACGGCGGCACAAGCTTGACGCCTTTGTCCCCAGGCTGAGCCACATAGTTGAAGCGGGCATAGTCCATAATCGACGGAGTCGTGCCATATTTCGCGGTGAAAGCGGCGTTCCTCAAAGAGTCGGTAGGATAGGCCGAAGAGGCTCCCATATTGTGCATAAGTCCCAGAGTGTGACCTATTTCGTGAGAGATCACATAGACAAGTGACTCGTCGATGATGTCCTGCGGCATCTTCACGGCACGGACCTTCTCATCCACTTGTGCCGTCTGCACGAAGCGCCAGTTGTTGATCAGCTTGATGACATCGTTGTAGACCAGTACGGAGGCGTTAAGGATCTCGCCGGTGACAGGATCCACCCAAGACGGACCCATAGCGTTCATCGTCGCGTCAGGGACATACCTGATGCATGAATATTTCAGGTTGTCAGGATCGAACTGAGGATCCTCCTCCGCTGTAGGGAAGTCTCTGACCTGCATCACATCCTTAAGGCCGATGGCCTCGAAGGCGCGGTTCCAGGCGAGGACTCCTGTCTTGATCGGAGCCTTCCAAGCCTCCGGGAACGAATTGTCCACGTACCAGACAATCGGATTCTTGACCGTGACCTTCTGACCTTTCTGCCAAGCGGTAGTGTCTGAGAGCTCAAGTCTCCAGCGGGAGGCCAGCACATAGCCTTTGAACCCATCCTCGGCGGATGTGAGATTGTACTTCACACTGCCCTCTCCCGGGCCGACAGGGAACACTCCTATCCTGGAGTCCTGCACACGGGCCGGCATCGGGTTCTCCGGAAGCAGCATAAACGAAACCGTGTAGGCCATCGAGCCGGATCCCACTTTGCCTTTCAGCATCAGGAAGGTCTTCGTGAAGTCCACATTGGAATGCACCTTCACGGAAGCGTTGTCACTGAATGCCTTGAGATCGCTGAACCAGGTTGATTTCTCGTCAGCCGCCTTAGTGAGGGAGAAGTCCTTTCCCTTTGGAGCGACCGAATTGATGAGCGGAGTCACCTCGAAGACCACCTCCGAGCTGTCCTTGCTCGTTGCCTGCACGGCGATCCTTCTCAAGACCTTAGGAATATAGTTGCGCTCGATGGCGGCCTGCATCCCGGGATCGGAACTCGTGGCGTTCGTGCCCGGAACAGTCAGCACCACAAGGCTGTCCTTGAGGTCAATCTGGAAATATGTCGGCTTCACGTACTTATACCCGACGTTCAGATAGACCGGATTGCTTGTGGCGGTGATCGTGCTGCCCACAAGCATCCTACGTCCCATCATATTCCTTGGAAAGCCCATATAGATCTTGTCCTTGGACGTGCGGTAAAGATTGAACGTCTTTCCGCAGGCCGAATCGGCGACCTCCTTCATCAGCTTCTCGTAAGGGGTCTGCTTCTTCTTCGGAGCCGGTTTCTGAGCCGCTGTAGCCTCCGTCTGAGCCTTTTTCTTCTTTTTCTTAAACACGGACGCTGCCGCGTCTGTGGACGGGACCAACAGCGCGGCGGCGATCAAAGTCAGGATAATACTCCTTTTTGTCATAGTATTTTTTTAGTTATGATTTATTATCAATTCACTCTGTACTTGTAAAGCACGGAGACCGGATCATCGCAGATTCCCTCATAGGAACGGACAAGCGAGTCATCAGAGAACGAGTAAACATAGAGACTTCCTTTCTTGTCACCGGCTCTTGATGGATTGTAGGTCACGACATAAAGAAGATCCTCTCCATCATCTCCCTTGCCACGTCCTTTGAAATTGGTGGCTATGTCACGGATCTGCTCTCCTGCAGGAAGCGTGATCGTCGGTTTGGTGGCCGGGGCGCTGATCAGGGACCATCTGTAAATGGCATTTTGGAAAGTGTAATAAACATCAGCGGAGTGCTTTGTGTTCACGAATTTACTATCCTCATCCATCTTCAGGTCTGATGTGGTGAAGTTGACGGAAGTCCCCCAATTTTTGAAAGTGCCGGATCCTCCGACACCATCAGTATTGCGGATAAGGTACTCGTCAGGGTTCTCCTTTTTTCTAAAAAGAACATAAAGTCCATTTTTCTTGGCAGTTCTCATCGTCGCCATATTCACCACTGAATAGCCCTTTTCAGAATAATACACCGCTCCGGCCGAGGCGTTTCTTCTCAGGCAAAGGGTATCGTCCGTGTAGTAAATCGTGGCGCGGACAGACTCGGATGTCGCCGAAGTTCTGGACAGCCCGCCGAAGATCCGAGTCATCGGCTTGATGTCGGTCATGTCGGTGAAATTACCAAGAAGCATGTCGTAGCGGTAGATGTGGGAATTGTCCCCGATCATGAAAGAAGCGAAACCCGATGTCGTTGCCAACTCTCCACCGAACGCCTTGAAGTTGGCTCCGGCTGCGACCATGCTGGCTTTCTGGAACAACTGGAACGTCTTGGCTTCCATGTGCCACATCGTGCCTTGGTCATCTTTTGTCGCGATAAGAAGTCCAGAATAGTCAACTTTCTTGACAGTCGCGTTGGACATATAAAGAGCCACACCGTTCTTCAGAGTCTGTCCTGGGTTGATGGAAGCGAAAACGTCCTGAAAAACCTCCTGCTTGCCAGCTGCACTCTCATCTGAAGTCAAAGTCTTCACAAAAGTAAGACTACCGTTCCCCTCCGGATCGTTACTAAGGATTGCAACGCCCTCGTCATAGCCAGAGTTCACGTTGAGAGTAAAGTACTTATAAGACACACTCTCTCCATTGTCCAGTCTAAGCCTCACAAGAAATGTCCCAATCTTTGAGAACGTGTAGTCAATGGTCGGTGAAGTAGAGAACTGTTCGATTGTTCCCGCCTTGAAAAGGTGGTCGGCGATCGTCTTTCCGTCCGCTGGCTGGCCGTACGTCCACTCGTATTTCACTTCAAGGCCGCTCTTGACAGTCAAGCCTTCGTATTTCAGTTCAACACCAAGGTCAGCGTTGATTGTGTCTGACACTGCCACTACATCAATCGGCTCCAATTTCAAGGTCTCACCCTCATCTATCTTCCAGCATGAGGGGAAGACAGAAAGAAGCAAAATGGCAGCGAATATGCTATATCTGATTTTTTTCATAATGAATATGCTGATTTAGTTAAGGAAACCATACCTACCGCTTCTTGGGTCTCCCCAGCCCTTGAATGCATTGATGTTCACATTGTCAGATCCCATCACCTCTAAGTTCGGGTCATCAGGATGGTCTTTGTAGTACTGCTCATAGTACTCATACAAAGGGCAGAAGACATAAGTAGCCCACGCGGCCATGTAGGTCTGGCGCCAGAATCTTACCATCTTGTTGTTCTCGGAGCTAGGCTCCGCATCCAGATTCTCTCCGTAATGAGCCACACAATACTCGTAGAAAGTAGGATTTGTCTCGGCTGTCTTGTGATAGAATTCCAGCAGCTTGCGGAACTTGGCGGGGTAGAAGTTGCCCAGATCGTAGTCCCAACCCGCCGGCTTGCTGGCCGATGGTCTCCACCAAGTAGGGCAGGCAGGATCACCATCATTGACATAAACCTGAAAATCCGGAGACATGACAACACTACTGGTAGTGTCAGCCGGGAGAGGCTCGAAGTTCTCATAAGGAACAAGCCTCAGATGCACTCTCACATAACCTCCGTTCTTCATCTCTGGCTGACGCTTGAGTGTCACGTTGACTGTCGTGGACACCTCACCCGCTGGTATAACACAGTCCCCCACCTCAAAATCAACGTCTTCCCTTGCTGAAATCACCGGATACTCGACACCGCCGAAAGTCAGGACTGTTCCTTCAGGTGTGTCAACACTCTCAACCTTGAACGGCCTGTCCACGTCTGAAACATTACCCATCACATAGACATTGGCGGAGACCTCTATCTCATCCTGAGACAGAAGCGCAAAAGACTTCATTATCGTCTGGATCCTATCCTGAAAATAGAGGTGATCCTTCTGCGCGTTATCGTACATCACCCATGTCCCATCGCATGAAGCAAGAAACGGAAGACATACTATTAATGTATATATCAATCTCTTCATCGTTGATCCAATTTTAATTTCAAATCTCAATGTTCTTTCTGGACTCCCACTCTTCGTCCGGTACAGTCAGAGTGTAGGTTGCCGCAACGTTGCCAGGCAATGTCTTGCCGGAAACTGTCATGATGTCCTTACGCTCCTTCTTCATGTCGAACCACGTGAATCCTTCTCCGTAAAACTCACGTTCTCTTTCCTCGAAGAGAAGATCTTCTGTAAGTTGCTCCCCAGACTCCTCTAACGTCTCACGGCCTCTGGACTTCAGCACCTTGTCAAAATATTCCTTGGCCTTGGCAGGGTCTTTAGTGATGTTCGCCTCCGCTACAATGTAGTACAGTTCCGGAAGACGGATGACATCATAGCCAAGAATGGACTTTCCTTTATAAGTGTTGCTTCCTGTGATGAATATGTTGTTAACCATCTTGCGGCATGCTGGAATTGAAGGGTCGAACCAAGCGGAAAGCCTATAATCCGTGCTGGCTCCAGAGTTCTTTTCGTAAAGGACAGAGTAGTCGGATGCCAATCTCATGGCTGACGAGCCAACCGTCTCAGAAAGAGCGAGTTTCTTCATCATTGTACTCTCGTCACTGACATAAAGTCCGAAAATGGTCTCGTGAAGATCCAATGTCCCGTTGTCAGGTTGCACAAAAGCACTGGCCGGACGGAAAGAGAATTTACCACTGGAGATAACCTTCTCCGCATATTTTTCTGCATTGTCAAGATCATCCTTGCTCCAGTAAACTTTTGCGATAAGCGCCTGGACAGCGTACAAGTTCATGTGAGCGATTCTTGCATCCGTGAATGAGTTGGCGGTCTTGTCACGGTCGGCAGGAACGAGAGTGGCATCCTCGGCAAGATACTCCTCGGCTCTTCCCAGATCGGAGAGAATGGACTCATAGACTGCATCGTAGGAATCAAAATCCTTGATGTCGAATGAATATTTGGTGACATAAGGAAGAACCTGTTTTTTCTCGGCTTCCGAAGCCCAATATGGTGGACCGAAGAGTTTCAACAACTCAAAATGCACCAAAGCCCTCAACGCCAAAGCCTCACCGAGGTACAAGCCGGAATGCTTGTAGGTGTCAATGTCGTCCTCTGCATGCTCAACAATATTGTTGATGTGATTGACGGCAGTGTAGGCGGATTTCCAGATGTCGCGCTTTGTGGCAGTGGCACCTTGTGTGGTCATTTCTCCTTCAGCGAGTTCTGAATACTTATAGTCCGAGGTTGTGAAATTCTGACTCAGCACCTCCGGAAGCAGGTAGATGTACTGTCCGTAAAGATTGGCGCCAGTCAACTCATTATAGACACCGTAAAGTGCGTCCTCATATTCTTCGGCAGTCTCGAACATATTTATTTTCTCTCCTTTAGGATGAACGTCAAGAAATTTCGAGCACCCGGAGACAAAAACCGCAGCCGCGGCTATGATTGTTATGAATATTTTTCTGCTTTTCATATTGTCTGTCCTCCTTATTAGAATGTAGGGCGGAAAATCAGGTTGATGCCACGGCAGTAAGGGTACTCCGTTCCCCTTTCAAACTTCACTGTGGAGATGTGTGCTATGTCCGAGAGTCCGAAGCCGATGGCAAGTTTACGAAGTCCGAGCCTCGTGATTGCCTTAGGTGCGAAATCGTACATAACCTGAATGCTTGAGATGTACAGTTCATTACGCTTCTCAACGAATCTTTCGGAGTACTGGGAAGAACTGCTGGACGTGCCGATTCCAAGGAAACGGGTGTGGTCGCCGGGCTCTTTCCACCTGTCGGTGAAGACTCTACGATCAACATTGTAATTGAGGTCTATGTTCTCGACCTTGTTCTTAAGAGTTGAGTTAAAATAGTCAGACCCGAATGTGTAGGAAGTGGCGACACTGATAGAGAATCCCTTGTACCTCAACGTGTTCATCAACGAACCTTGAAGGATAGGATTAGTGTTTCCGACAGCGACTCTCTCTTTTTCATCGTAGTTGAAAGTATATTCACCATTTTTCTTTATGAATATCTCTTTTCCTGTCGCCGGATCGATTCCAGCAGAGCGCATCGCGTAAATGTCGTACTGGGAGCCGCCTTCCACGAAGAGGATCTTCGGCTTGGAGGAGTCGTAAGGATTGTCAATGTCATTCTTAAGCCCTTCCGAGATCTTGCGGATCTGATCCATCACATGACCGCCTGTCAATGTCACGCTCCAGAACCAGTCCTTGTTGCGGATGATCTGGGCGGAAAGAGAAAGGTCAAGACCTTTGTTGTTGAGCTGCCCGAAGTTCACATTCATTGATGAGGTACCTACGGAAGGCGGGAGATTGACAGACATCAGCATGTCGTAAGTCGTGTTTGAATAAAAATCAAACGACAGGTTGAAGCGATTGTCAAGGAACGCGGCAGTCAGGCCGAAGTTGTTGTTCAGAGTCCTTTGCCATTTCAGGTCAGGGTTGCCCATCTGTTTAGGGAGGGCACCTATTCCTGAGACATACTGGTACTTGGAATCGTACTGATAAACTGTACGGGCCTGATAGTAGTCAAATGAGACTGAACCGGTGTAACCCAGTGAATACCTAAATGTCAACGTGTTGACCCAAGGAAGATTGTCCTTGATGAATTTCTCGTTGTGAAGATGCCATCCGGCTCCCAAAGCCCAGAACGGTGCGAAACTGTTGTTTGAGCCGAACTTGGATGAGCCTGAGGTTCGGTAAGAACCATCAACGAAATACCTGTTCCAAAGGCTGAAGTTGGCGTTGGCAAAGAATCCGACCGCTGTCGAAACCCTATCTGTTCCGGTTGGATGCCCCGTTGGGTATGTCAAGGCAAAGGAAAGATCCGACAGCTCGTCCTTTATGAACCCCTTGGCAAGGAATGACGCACTTTGCTTTCGGCTGTACTGGATGTTGCTACCAGCACTGACACGGAACATCGATCCCTTGGAATCCAAGGACTTGCCATAGTTTACGACAATCTTTCCGTCAGTGGTAAGGCCATTGCCTGTCGAGAGACTGTACTGTCCCTTGTCATTCAATGCGTTGTTCTGGTACTTGGCTCTGTCTGGAGAGTCATAGTTGTCAGAACGGTTCCACGTCAGGTTCAAGTTAGCCTGGCCGGTGACATAGAGTTCCTTTGTGATGTTCCATCTTCCTGAAAGAGAGTTTGTCCATGACTGATTCTGACTCTTGCCGAAGCTTGAAAGCGTGGCATCGTACAAAGGGTTTGCAGTCTTGTAGGAAGAGGTACTCAGTGGATCGAAATAATAACTCTTTATGTAGTTTCCATCCTCATCCGTCATCGGATTGTATGGATTCATCCTTGAATACTGAGAGTAACTCCCATAAGGTGAATCAAGACTTCTGTTCAGGGAGAAACTGTTCTTGTACGAAAGCGTCAGTTTGTTGCGCAAATGATAGTTGATGCTGAAGTTAAGGCCCAGATTCCTTCTGTTGTCGCCCTTCATGACTCCGTAAGTGTCTCCGAAGTTGGCGTTCGCCCGGAACTCCAGCTTCTCGCCCCTGGAGCTGAGCGCCACGGAATGGGTGTGGCTGAACGGCACACGCAGCGGAGCGTGGAGCCAGTCCGGATTGACACCCTTGCGGATAAGCTGAAGCTTGTAGTCGTAGGCCTCGTCCATGGAGCCGTCAGCCGTGTCATACTTGCCCGCAAGCCTTTCTATCTCAAGTTTTTCAGCGGGACTACAAAGGTTGAAGGAGCTGAGATCCGGCACGCTGAACCTCGGCACGAAGTTGTAGCTGAGCCTGAGCTTTCCTTCCTCCGAGCGTTTTCTCTCGACGACGATGACACCGTTGGCTCCCTTCTCACCATAGAGGATGGTGGCGGATGCATCCTTCAGCACATCGATTCTCTCGATGTCGAACATGTCAAGGTCGTAGAGTTCCTGGATGCTGATCTCCACACCGTCCAGCACGATGAGAGGGTTGTTCACACCCTCCTCGCTCTCATTGGAAATCAAGGTGTTGGATCCACGGATAAGGATGGACGGCACAGCGTTCGGGTTGGATCCCGCGCTGTTGTTCTCCACCAGCACCATGCCCGGGGTAAGGGAGGCAAGACTCTGCATCAGGTTCGTCGAGGACACGGCGATCAGCTGGTCGCCGCTTATCGTAGTGGCCGCGCCTGTAAACGTTTCCTTCGTCTGGGTGTAAAATCCATTGACCACCACAGCATCGAGGCTGGAGGTCTTCAGCTGCACATTCAGCCTTGTCGAGGTGCTGACATTGTACTCCTTCGACTCTGTTCCGATGAATGAATATATCAGGACATCCTGTTTGCCAGGACTACGCTGAAATGTCAAAGAATAGTTTCCGTCCACATCCGCGGAGGTTCCGATGGATGTCCCCTTGACGAGCACATTGGCTCCCGGGAGAGGCTCGTCGTGGTCATCCGTGATTCGTCCCTTGATCGTGATCCTTGGGTTACTCGGAGCCCCGGACGACGCGCTCTTGCCCTGATTGGTCTGGGCGGAGGCGATGTCCTCGAAGCCGATAACCGACAGCAAGGCGCACAAGGAAAGAATCAGAAACCTAAGGCCGACCGCCTTCATTGTCTTTTCTGATTCCATAAGCATTGAATGATTGAATAAATATTTGTTAAACTTCGTTTTGATACAAAGTTATGCAAATATTTATTCGTATGCAATCGCTTCCGCATCCCTATTTGTTGGTATCAGAGAGAAATAACAGGGACGGAATCTTAATTATATCTTGGGATAATGGTCACTTCGACAGAATGATGCGCCTACTTTCCGTAACGGGAAAGTATCGGATCGTAAGCGTCGATCCGGCGGTCACGGAGGAACGGCCACCCTCTGCGGACATATTCAGTGCGGTCGATGTCGATGTCAACCACCTTCACACCTTCCTCATCAGTCCCGAACTGCGCAAGGATCTCCCCCTGCGGCCCAGTGGCGAATGAATATCCCCAGAAATCCAGTCCGATGGTGTTCCCGGAAGGATCATCCTCGTGTCCGACACGGTTCACGGTGATGACCGGCAGGCCGTTGGCGACGGAATGTCCCCTCTGGACAAGCTGCCAGGCCTGCCTCTGGGTCTGCTGCTCCTCCTTGGAATCCGTGCCGACCCCACCGATGGCGGTAGGATAGATCAGCAACTGTGCACCGTTCAGAGCCATGAGCCTTGCTGCCTCAGGGTACCACTGGTCCCAGCAGACCAGCACGCCGAGGCTCCCCACCGAAGTCTGGATAGGCCTGAAGCCCAGATCCCCCGGTGTGAAATAGAACTTCTCGTAGAAGCAAGGATCGTCAGGAATATGCATCTTGCGGTACTTGCCCGCTATGCTTCCGTCCTTCTCGATCACGACAGCCGTGTTGTGGTAAAGTCCCGGAGCCCGCTTCTCGAAAAGCGAGAGGACAAGCACGATCCCGAGCCTCTTGGCAAGGTCACCGAAATATTCAGTGGAAGGTCCAGGGATTGTCTCCGCCAGGTCGCAGAGCGACGCGTCTTCGGTCTGGCAGAAGTACACCGAATTGTGAAGTTCTTGGAGCACAACCAGTTTAGCGCCCTTGGCGGCGCATTCACAGATGTTCTCAGTCAATTTGGCGATGTTCGCCTTTATGTCTGTCGTGCAGCTCTGCTGCACCATTCCCACTTTCAAGATGCTCATGATGATGTTCCTTTACTGGTCGCGCCACCTCCACATTCGGCGGCCACAACCTTGCAAAGTTAGCAAAAAAACATCAAGAGTACTAAAAATCCCTGTCATCAGCCGTGATGCTCTCGATCTCGGCGCTCTTCCCGGCATATTTCAGGAAATAGACCGTCACTGCCGTGTAGAACACCGTGTAGGTGAAGACGAAGACCGACAGCTGCCAGTACTGGGTGAAGAAATAGGAGGCAAGCGCGAGGATGCCGACGAGCAGGGCGGACACAAAGATCCACGTCACCCCATTGTTCCGGCACTTCCCGAACTCGTCCGCCGTGCAGTTGACTTTCAGTTTATGAATATATTCCTTCCGCTCGAAGGCGAACACTACCGTGTAGAGAATCAGCTGAACTACATAGAATGTGAAAAAGCAGTAACAAATCCCGCGGCCGACAGCGTCATGCTCGATGAATATGAAGTATACGGCCACAAAGAGCAGGATAGGGATGACATTCAGCAGGATAGGGATTCTGCGCACGAGCCTTGAGTTCAGCAGAGCCAATGTGGCGATCGTGAAAAGCAGGGCTTGCGAGGAGCTTATCACCAGATTGCCGATCGAGAAGAACTTCTCGGTCGGTTCGGCAACGCCCTTGAACAGCAGTCCGGCAGTCATCAAGGCGATGATGAGGAACGCGAGACCAAGGGTGATCCGCGCGCTGATGTACCTTTCAGGACGGTAGAGCCTCCTGTCCATCTCCCGGAGGAACCGGCGCATGCATAGCAGAAGAACAGCGTCCGTCATGCAAACCACAACGGAGGTGAGGCAAAGCGCCATGTAGATCTGTTCTTCTGTTATCATCATTGAATACAATCCCTCTTCAGTAATCCTTAAAAAATAACTTAGTGATCTTTGATTGCCAACTAATTTTTTAACGCTTACTCAGTGGGAAGTCTAATGAAAGTATATAATATTTCGGCAAGAATTCCACTAAGCTCCGGTTGGACAAAAGTACTCAACGATGCGGTAAGGTCAAAACAATGAGGGTGGTAAATTTCTTTAAGACATGAAATTTACCACCCCGTAAGCGTGATTTACCAACAGATTTACTATTCAGGCCGATTCGTCCCACAAGTTTCCATGAACTCCGTAGGAGTCTGGCCGACCACTTTCTTGAAATGATGGTAGAAATTCTGGGACGTTCCGAAGCCGAGTCTCATCGCAAGAGCGTTCATTGAGACGTCCGGAGTTGCCATGATTATCCTCTTCGCCTCTTCGATCCTCAGGTTGGCTCTCCAGACACGGAAGTCCTGCACCATCACATTCTGGAAGTACCAGCGGAAGAACCGGGGATCCACACCGCTACGCTCGATGATGTAGTTTCTGTCACGTTCAGGGTTCAGGTAGTCCTTCAAGGCCACATATTCATCCAACGATGCCTTAAGCCTGCTCATGAGTTCCTCCGAAACGTTGAATTCAGAGTCCGACACCATCGTTTCCTGATCCGATTTCAGTCCGGCAGCCTCATCAGGAGACGATTTCACAGCAGGGAGATAGTAGTCAGAACGGATGATGTAGTTGATGAAGCGGCTGGCGAACCAGACGTAGAAGGCTATGTAGCAGCACATGAAGGCATTATAGACCGGCTGCGGTACCGTAAGGGACAACAGTGCGGACACCCCGACCGTCAAGGCAGCGATAAAGCTGTTCCTCGCCCAACGGAGCGGCCGCTCATATTCCTCATCATAATAGTCTTTGACCTGCCTGACGAACTTTTTGTAGCATCTTAGGAACAACGCCGAGTAAAGGATAAGCTGGACAATGACAGCGGCGACCGCCACGCATGTGACTATCGGCGAGCCAGCCAACGAATCCACGACAAGAAAGCAGAGCGAACCGACGGCCACGAGAGCCACGTTGATCAATATCCTTCGCATCGTCACGAGAGATGGCCGGATCATCGTTATCAGCGTGAAAGTGAACAGCAAGGACTGAATGGACACCGAGACGATCGTGGCGGCGGCTATGTCTTCGGAATCATTCAGTCCGTAGATGTTCAGCCAGTCAGGGACAGCAAGCAGAAAATAACTTGCGGCAAGTATCGCCCTTGCGAAACGGATCTTCCGGCTTTCCTCGTCCGGTTCAATCCTGACGAGAAGCAAGATGAAAGCCAGCGTGGTGATGGCCACGCCGGATGCGAAAGACAGGAGCAGGTACATGTCCATTGGCATTCTCTTCTAATAAATCATTTTACAAACTTACATAAAAAATCTGCGATTTTTACGCCCGCCCCATAAGAAAGAAACAGTTTTTTTAGTAACATGAAAAAAATAAGTTGCCTCAGATTAAGAGAATATTTTCGAGGATAGATCTATTTTCGAAGAAGGAGTGTGCCGGTGGCACATGACTGATGAGAAAAGAGATATAGACCGAAAAGATTCCTTAAGATGATGCAGGTTATTTTTTGAAGGTTACTTAGAGGAAAAATACAAAAAAGAATGCAAGTCCACATAATGAATCCGGACTGATTCCGTCAGAACCAGCCCGGAGCGAGTTTATGGGTTGTACTTTCCTACTTGGTCACGACTGTGGCTCCACTTGGCAGGACTTTCTTAATCTTGTCGACCGTTGTCTGGGAACAACCGACCATCCGGACTGTCTTCAGACTATTGCAGTTTTCGAATAAGCGTCTATCGACAATTGTATTGTCCAGATTCCATCCAGACAGGTCAAGAGTCACCAAATTCACACAGCCAGAAAATGGATACACATCAATTTGGTACAGTGAAGAAACATCCCAACCGGAAAGATTGGCGTAAGTCAAACTCCCGCACCCATTGATCAATCTGCCTAATACAGACAACTTTGGAGTTTTCCAATTGGAAAGATCAACAGTCTTCAAACTGGTGCAACCGGAGAACATATACTGAATTTCTGTCATATTCTCCAAATTCCAGCCAGACAGGTTGATGTTTTCCAGACTTGTGCAATTTAAGAACATCCTATAGATTTTTGTCAGACTTTTCGGAGTCCAACCGGACAAGTTGAGAACTTTTAAGTTGGAACAGTCATAGAACAGATCTCCCATCTCTGTCACATTCTCCACATTCCAGCCGGAAAGGTCTATGCTTGTCAAAGCCGAGCAGCCACTAAACATACTTGTCATTGATTGAATCTTCTTCGTATCAAGCACTTTCGGCAATTTCAGACTCGTCAGACTAGAACAATATTGGAACAACCCTGACATATCTATCACATTATTCAGATTCCAACCTGACAGATCAAGAGCAGTCAGTGATGAGCAGCCTTTGAACATGGAAAACATTGACTCAAGTTTTTCTGTTTTGACCTTCCTCGGGAGGGTCAACTTATTCAGGCTTGAGCAGCCATAGAACATCTTCTGCGTTTTCGTCACATTTTCTAAGAAATTATCCATTTGCGTGTTCCACAGATTGACAACCTCAAGTTTTTCACAGCCGATAAACATCTCTTCCATGGTTGTGACATTGTCGGTTCTCAAACCACTCAAGTCGGCTTCTTTCAGATTGGTACACTTGAAAAACATACGTTTGGCATCCTTAAGGAAATAAGAATAATAAGAGCTAGTCTGCTTGAAGGATATCTTCTCCAAGGAGTTGTCACGAACTCTAATATCACCCATGTAATAATCATACCACATTCTGAAGTCAAGCTCGCCGGCCTTCCCACCAGATCTTGGTCCATACGGAACACTCATCGTCCATTCTCCCGTCTCAGAATTCTGGGAAGACACGGTCTTACCTTTTTTGCCATCATTATCATAGATCGAATAACAATACTTGTTGAGTTCATCACCGGTAGTGGTCGTGTAGGACATGAATCTGTTGTACTTCTTCGGATCGACGGAGATATATTCAGAAGCAATGCTGCCTCCAGTCTTGGAGTCAGACACAGCGATCCTGATCGCGGCAGAGCTCATCACCCCCGTATAAGAGCTGTAATGGTCATTATTCAGGAACTTTATCGGATCAATGACAACCGTAAGGATTCCGTCAGCATCACCGGAGACGCTCTTCACTTCGAAGGTAGTTAGGCTCGCGGCCCTTGTCTGAGGGTAAGCGGCCTGACCGGACACCTGATCCACAGTGATTTTCTGAGCCGCCTCGTGAGGCATGACCTCGAACTGAAGGGTAAGATCCTTGACATAGCCGATGTTACCAACAGTAAAATACACTTCCTCAACCCTGTCGGTGTAAGTCGGAATGTAGGAGATCGACTGGATGCGGGCGTTGAGCCTGTCCTCAAGGTCCTTCACAGAGTTCTTCAGGGTATTGAGGTCATTGCTTATGGCCTGAACACTCTTTTCAAGGTCGGCAACCTTGACGGTCAGGGCATCAACGGCATTCTGAACCTTTGTCACCTTGTCATCAATCGACTTGTTCACCTCGGCGATCCTGTCTGAGATTTCCTTGGTCAGCTTGCCCTCGGATGCACTGACAGCGTCGCTGATGGCCTTTTCATAGGCGGTCTTGATCTCTGTCTTTGCGGCGGCGAGGTCGCTCTCCAGTTGAGTGATCTTCTTGGCACTCTCCTCAATGGCTTTCTTGTTAGCCTCTATGGCCTTGGCGTTGGCGTCCACAAGTTTCTTCAATTCGGCGTTGTTCTTCGTCATGTCATTCGACAAGGAGGTCAAAAGGCCCTCAAGATATGCCTTTTGGCCGGACAATTGTCCCTCGAGATCGTCCTTCAGCGCAGCGATCCCGGCCTCCGTGGCCGCAACGGTGCTGTAGCCAGTCAGCGTCTCGTTGACCCAATCCTTCAAGGATGCCTCCAGATTCTCGATCGCGGACTTGATCGCGGCTGTGTAGGCTGTCTCGATCTCTGTCTTGGCCGTAGAGATGGCGTTGGTGTAGGCCGCAGTCAGTGCTGTCACCTGCTCCGAGATCTTGGAATCCAGACCTGCGACGGCCGTCTCAAGATCCTTGGAGAATTTCTCCGTGAGCCTCTTCTCAAGATCGGCCACAGAGGCCTTCAGACCCTCAACGCTCCCCTTTATGGAGGCGATGTCCTCCTCTATAGCCTTCTGGCTCTCTAGAGTGGAGAACGTTGCCGATGCCCAATCCTTGGCGCCGGCGATTCCCTTGTCGGCATGCTCCTTGGCCTCGGCGAGGACATTGTCGGCGTAGTCCTTAAGATCTGAGATCTTTTTCTCCAGCTGGGTGTCCTTCTCTTGAAGCGCCGCGATCGTGCCGTTCACGGCTTCCAGCTTTTTCTCCGCCTCGGTCTTCATGGCGTCGAGTCTTGCGATAATTTCGGCCTTGGCAGCCGTCAAGGCGGCCATGACCTCCTCCTTGTCCTTGGTGTCAGTGCTCCGGAGCTCCTCCAGCGCCTTCGCGAGATCCGCGTTCACGGCCTCAATCTTCGTCCCGTTCTCCGCGATGGCCTTCTGAAGGTCGCCGGCGGTGCCTTCCAAGGATTTGATCATGTCCTTGAGATCCTTGTCGGTCTGCTCCAGTTCCGGAAGCGAGACGTTGATCCGGTCAATCTGCTCTGAAAGAGACTTGATGCGTGTGTTCTCGATCCGGTCAAGCTCCTCGTCAATCCGGTTGATGTCCGAGTCGTAGTTCGCACAGCCGACAAGCAGCAGGGACACAGCGGACAGCATGATGAATATTCTTTGTCTTCTCATAAAATATTTGGGTTTGATTATTCTCGCAGGACGAAAAAGTGCGTCAAAGATAGTCATGGGTCTTGTAACATCAAATAACACAAGGTGGTAAATATCAGCACCTACCTGATATTTACCAATTCATGTGAAAATTTACCGGCAAATTTACCACCTTGCCGGACCTCGGGCCAAACAAAGAAGGCAAAACAGTGTCTTATTTGAAGAAATTTTGTATTTTTGAGAGGAATGATGCCCTCGGGCGTAAAACGGACTTGCTATGGACACGATTCATCAGAGATTTCCCCAGTACGATGAGGGCGGACAGGCTCTCATCGACAAAGCGTACGCTATAGCTTCGGCCGAAGCACGTTTCGGGAACGATAACAGTATTCTTTCGTCGCTCTTGGGGGTCTTACGGCACGCTAAGGCGACACCTTACTGACTTTTCATTGCCAGAGGATGTTGTGAAAGCCCTCTGTTATTATGGGACTGACTCGCAGAACCCTTGTACAACATCCCGTTCGCAACCAGCCGCAGCACCACTGACTTTTTTATCTCATCGTCACTCTACATCAGCGAACAATACAAACGCATAATCCAATCCTGCATAGACTACTACAAAAAAACGTAAGCTTTAGGCCAAGATCTAAAGCTTTACCAGCGAAGTGTCTGAATCGGCCATCACATCCAGCCGCGAAGGTTCAATCACTACCACCATAGCCGGATGGATCCCTTTGACGAACTCGTTAAGGTTCTCATTGCTCAGACGAATGCACCCTTCAGTCGCCCTCGATCCGATAGACTCCGGGACGTGGGTACCATGAATGCCTATTCCCTTGTGGCCGGGAGTGCGAAGACGGATGAAGAAATCACCGTACGCCCCTTGAACCGGCCCTTTGCCATCTCCGAAGTCATGATCCCAGCCCGAAGCATCTTGAATATCCTCGATTGTGAAGATGCCTTCAGGAGTCTTCATATCCCCGACAGAACGTTTGGCACCATAGTTCTTCCCAACCGCTATTGGATATTCACAAAGAATATTACCCTTGTAGTCATATTGCCGCAGCATCATATCTTCCTTTGAAATGAGAACGAAAGACGCGTTCGGTATCTCCCGGATCTGTCGGTTGTAATATTTCCAGACATAAAACAGCCCCACGTACGGCAAGATAAGAACCACTACCAGTGCCATGGTGGTCCAGTTAAGACGCATTCTCTTGCGTTTATTATTATTATTCGCTGGCATATTCCACCCTATAAGTACCATACGAATCACGGTAAACCCTCCGGATCAAACCATCTTGGCTTGCATCAGATGCCGCGATAAAATGATCTGTCTCATCATCATCGAAAGAGAACAAGACTATCTTCCGCTCCCCGTTGTAGACGTTTCTGATGATAACACAGAAATCCGTGAATTTTGATTTAGGGTTTGTAATTCTGGCGTAATAGACATAGTTGTATTTCGATTTTTTCGGCATACAGAAAACCTGCCAGCCCGAGTCGTAATCGTTCAGATTGTCTCCCGGAAAAGCCTCGTCCCAGACATCAGGATTCATGATTCCTATAAGTCCGTTGTTCTTATAGAAATGCAACAGTGCACGGCGGCATTTGGAGGTTGATATGACGGCACGAGAGTCGCTGTCGCCCCAAATGCTGTTCAATATGTAGAAGTCCTTCTTTTCCATCAGAAAATCAGACGACACATAGCCTTTCTTTCCAGATGAACTCTTCACGTACGCCCAATCACTGGAATAGTTATAGACTATCAACTCACTACCATACTGAAGTGTTCCCAACTTGTTGGCATCGATACCGGCGACCTGAGATGAGCGCAAGAACGTCCTTTCCGCAAACGGATAATAACGTGGAGACTCACGGTCAATCTTTGCGGGCATATAAATATTTTTGTACCAAAAAACGCCACCAGCCACAAGAAGGAGCAGCAACGCTATACAAATGAATATCTTCGAGCCCGCACCTGATTTCCGTCTATACGTGTCATTTGAAACGGCTGAGATTTTCGGCTTTGGAGATTCCTGCACAACAATTTTAGTAGCTGGCAGAGGAACCACAGGTGCGGTAGGTATAGGCGTGTTATCCGCTTGATTCTCCTGATTTATCAAAGTTCCGCAATAACGGCAGAACTTCGCGCCATCCACATTCTCTTTACCGCATTTAGGGCATTTTTTCATATGGCAAACTATTTACGGACTTTAATAAACAAACGAACATTCATCTTGCTGTACTTGGACCGCTCTCCTACAGTCTTGGACAAAAGGCTGACGTATTTAGCGGACAACGGGTCTGAGGAGGATTCCGTCGATGACCAATAAAACACAGGCTCTCCTACAGCCGGCAGCAGATCACCGCCATATTCAAGCAACGTCCTATTGACAGCGTCTCTGTCTGCTTCTGTGAAACCCTCGTCTATTGTAAAGGACTTAAGTTCTACTAACGCCGGCACAAACCATACGTTCTCCGTATGCTGGAATGCAGGGAAATCCTTCATATCCTCTGGCTCAGGATTACGGATAGATGTCGATTCCCCGGAGAAACCACATGGCTGCGGATTCTCGCGGTCGCGATCCTTCAGAAGCCTTTCAAAAGAGCACCAACTGTCACGGTACTCCTTAAGGCTTATCACATAGCGGAACACGCCGGTCTCTTTGACTACAACGCCTTCAATGCCGTCTTTCCTATAGATCTTTCCGACTCCATCGTGAACAGTGGCTCGGGAACTCCTTGCATGTACGGAACCTTCCCGCGCCTCATAATCCTCACTATTCTCGATGTTGTCAACCGCACTCCATAAGTCCACACCCTCCGTCAAGACTTTCGATTTGCTTTTTTTAGCAGAAAGCTTGCGTGTTTTCTTGGTTTCCACATCCGCGGACACCGCAGCCGAGGCAAAGCCACTTCCGGCGACGGCCAGCTGTTTAGCTTCCTCAAAGGCCTGGTTATCAGTTATCTGGTCAGCGATGACAGCCCCACAGTTCTGACAATAAAGATCATCCGGTTCAATCTCGTGACCGCAATTAGAGCAAAACATAATATTCGGTAAATTTAAAATCAAAAAACATCATCATTGTCGTCATCATATTCATCACCGATTATGATTCCGTGAGCGGACTCCTCCGGCACATTGTCCGTGTAGCCATTCTTCAAGGCATCATCCGACAAAGAATCGAACAAGGAGTCCCAATCAAGCCCGTCGGCATCCTCGATTCCTTTCTCAAATCCTTTCAGCAGCGGTTCAAGCCCTTTAAGATAGTTGACAGTCTCCTGAGCGATCGAGTACAAACCGTATTTCAGCAACAATGCGGAATAACGCCCGGTAGCCTCAAGTGCCATATTCCTTTCCTGCGGAGTCAATGTGTCGTAGTTTCTCTCAATCTCCGCAAGCAAAGCCTCATATTGCTTTTCCACAGTCTCCCATTGGGCATCGGAATAATTGTTACAAGAAGCCGCCACATTATTGACGAAACTCTCCATCCTCATTGCGGAAGAAGTTTTTTTTGTTGAGCATGCGGTGACTATCACGGTCCCAAGGGCCAAACAGATCAAAATCCTGGTTTTCATATCTCAATCAATTAATATACTTATCAATAACATGAATATCCACAGCAAAATTCAAATTCGCCCCCGAATCATCGAAACCTCCGGATGTTATGCCGATAGCCTCGCCGTAGCCGTTCAGAAGCACTCCTCCACTGCTGCCGTGGTCAATAGGGACGCTTATCTGGTACAGGAACCCGTCATCAACTTTCCGGATCTGGGAGATCTCTCCTGAGGAGAATGTGTTCTCAAAGCCACGTGGCGATCCCACCGCATAGACCTTTTGACCTACACGAGCCAATTCTTTTGCCACAGGAATATAGTTGACACTCTGGCTCCCGATGTCAACCCGGAACAACATATAGTCATCAGGCCTCAGTCCGTTGCCATCGCAGTTCCCTTTTCCAATGACTTCCTTGACCTTATAAGACTTCCCGTCCGCCAAAGTGATGGACTCAGAACCTTTCTTGCTTCCTTTGAACACGTGGTAATTGCTAACGGCCAAACCATCCGGCGAGATGAAAAAGCCGGATCCCTGCGTCTTGATCATTCCTTCAGTCAAGGTTATTATAAACACAGCGGAACCATATTTTTCGAATATCTCATCGCCGCCCATCTCCGATCTGCCTGCCGGCGGGGCCGTCTCGCCCTTGCCTGCGGCCTCCAGAACGGAAGCCGATGAAGAGCCAGTCGCACGACCGATGACTTCCTTTTCCATATCGGCCAGCGAGCCGCCCTCTGAAGGTTTCAGAACAATCAAGACCGCCTCTGAGCACTTCCTGCCCACCACTGTCTTGAAACGACGGCACAGATTCTCCGCCTTTTCCAACTGCATAGGGGTATAAGAGCCATACCGCCTGTTGATCGCTGACACCAAGCCATTGTACCGGCCGACAGACTGCTGGAGCTGCGCATCTGTCATCGAACCGGACTTCGCCTCCACCATTGTCACCAAACCGTCCAACTGTTTGACAGGGTCTTGACCACCGCCGCCACAAGCAGATATCAATCCCAGCGTCAAACATAGGAAGAGTACCGTTATGTAATGAAAGTTCCTCATCTTCTGATCAATGGTCCAACCTACTTGTTGCCGAAATACAGGCCGATGCCGAAGTACAGTCTGTTGTCCTGGAACTTATAGCCACCGAATATGTCAAACCAATAAATGCTCATTCCTCCCCTGACACCATAATGGGTGTTGTCCATATTCTTGACGTCTATGAAAGCCTCAGGCGCTACATACAGCGCACAGACACTGTAGTTAGAACCTCTCCTATGTCCTAACTTCGGCCCATAATAATGTTTCTTGACAAGATTCAGGCGAGGTCTTGCGATGACCTGGTTGTTGATGAAATCATAGCCGGCCTCAAGATTGAACCTGTTGCTCCGGCCTCCGAAACTGACCATAGGAGCCACAGCGTAGTAATCAGCGTAAGTCAATTTCCAAGAATCTTCCCCACTGACAGTCTCATCGGCTTCGGCCGCCACTTCCTTAAAGTAGAACTGAGCGAGACCCTCGACTCCAAGAAGCATATGGAACAACTCACTCTTTCTGTTAAGCCTTCGCTCATTTTTTTCTCTGTCTTTCTGGATCTTATCATAGCAGTCGCTTACGTATTTTCTGTCGGAATCTGTCTTGGCGTAAAGCAAAACCTGTTGGTATTCCTTATTGGTTGTCAAGCCATTCATCGCATCAGCCAGATTGCGGCAGATCTTGCCGCTGAGCTCATAGGAATACTTACCGTCAGGGAATGCCTTCAGATATGTTTTAGCCTTCTCAACCGAAGGAGAGATTGAATATTCTGAATAAAGCATTTCCTCGCGGGCATCAAGGTACATATCGACATATTCCTTGGTAAGCGGCATAACCGCCTTTGCCCTCTCGAAAGATTTGACAGCCTCCGAATATGCCTTCATCTTGTAATTGCTCTCCGCATTGAGAATATTGTACCTGAACTTAGCCTCCTGCTCGTGTTTCGGATCACGGTACGAAGAAGATGACAGATAACTCTTGAAATCGTTCGGATTATCGGATGACTTTATCGAGTTCCATAATTTATTGTCAGCAGCGACTTTCTGCTCAAGTTCCAAATATACTATGGCTTTTTTGGCCTCTCTCTCATAAGACTTTGACTTGGATTTGCTCAAATAGTCTTTGTAAGCCTGAATTGTGTTGACCCTTTGAGTTTCTTCCCATACGTTTCTTTCCTCAAGCTTCGCAAGGCCGTTTCGAGCCTCATCCACGTGTTTACCTTGTGGATACTTCGAAATATAGGCTTTAAACGATGCGGCCGTGTTGGTTGACTCCGCCTGTGACCAAGCCTCAAAATCATCAATATCATTCAGTCTGACCTTGGCGTCATCAACGTGCAGGCCTGACGGGAATGACTTTAGATAAGCTTCAAGATCGTCCTTTGTTTCAACAGCTTTCCAAGCTTCCTCATCATCAAATCCACGAATCGCCTGTCTGGCCATATCAGCCCTTCTTCCTTTAGGGAACCTCTTCAGGAACGCCACATAGCCTTCCCTATCATTCTGCTGCAGGGCAACCTCCCAATAACCTTTCTCAGCAAAGTTCGACTTTTCTTCATTAATCTGTTCTACAAGTTTGTCAACCTCAACCAGTTTCGCCTTTGCCTTACGATCAGAAGCAAATGTCGAGGACACTGTTCTGAGGTTTTTCCGTGCGACAGCCAGTCTGGAAAGGTATTTCTTTGCTATCGCAGATATCTCTGACGTGTCTCTGGCTTGATCCATCTCTTTGCTGATGGCTTCTGATGTCACGTTTGACAAAGTGGACAAAGCCTTCTCCATCAAGGGTTGGCAATCGTTCACCCTCTTCAGCATCCTCTCGACATCGATGTACGAGTTGGAATTCCGGTCAACCTTCTTGCTGTCCAGATACGCCTTGTGAGCAGCCAGTTCGTTTCTTGCGGAAGAATAGTCCCCCGCAGCAATCGACGCCTCAGCCTTCTTAAGGAAATCCGTCTGAGCGGAAAGACTAAGGGACAAAGCCAACAAAAAGATGACAGTCAACAAAAAAGAGTTAATCAGTTTCATAGGAAATCAAATCTATTGTGCTATATATTCATTTCTTAATTCAACAAGTCTTGAATCCTCCGGGCGGTATTCCATCGCCTTTTTGATCAGTTCCCAGCAGTAGTCGTCAATCTTGCCGCGGTTGGCTGTCTTCATAATGTTCACCTGCTCCACGGTCTGAGTGACATAATCGGTGATCGCCACCTCAATCATCGAATTGAGCCGCTTGGTCTTCGTGCTGACGATAAACGAGATGTACCCCGGTCGGAAAGCTTCCCTGGCATCCGCCACAAGGGCTTTCGCCTCCTTGAACTGTTCATTCTGAATCATCTCCGGTACAACGCTGGTCGTGTTTTCAAAGCGATCCATCGAATTCTTCGCGCTGAGCCAAGTGAACCCGACAAAAGCGATCACGGCGACAATGCCCGCCAGCACAGCGCCGGTTCTGGCGTTCTCCCCCGGCTTCGGCTTCGTCTTCTGCTTGGCCAACGCATACTGGCTGGCCGCCCAACCCTTCTCGTGCCCGAAGCCCTGCTCAGCCAACCCGTCAAGTTTTGTGATCAATTGATGAATATGCCCGTCCACTTCCTCAGGCACCTTGGTCTCCGCCTTGAACAGCAACAGCACCCGCCTCTGCCTCAACGACTTCTTAAGAATGTCATTCAGATCCTTCTCGGCCTCGACGCACTCCTGGGTGAGCATATCATTCTTGATCCGTTCCTGTTCGTCAATCCATTTTTGGGATTTTTTCCAGTCATCCTCCACAAAAGCATAACGGGTTTCAACTCCGCTTTCGATACGCTCGATCAATGTGTTGAGAACAAATGTCCTGACTCCGGATCTTTTTGCCACCTCAAGCAACCAATCATACTCCGGATACTGACCGGAGACAGGAAGGACAGGAGCGTCATACCTTGACCGGGAGTCTGCGATGTCGTTTATAAGCAGGTTCAGGACATCCTCCGCCGGCTGGGTCATAGGCTGCAATTCATAACGGCCGAACCGATCATCCTCATCAATCACCTTGTAGATTTCCGGAGAACGTAGAATCTCAAGACGCACTATCCTTTTTGTATAGAACGGGAACTGAAAATTCCCGAACTCCTCAGGAGAGAAAGGTTTTCCATTCCTTATCACGGAAAACTCCTCCCTCTCTCCTTCGGTTATCGGCATCGTGTTGCAGATCAAGACATCATTGAAGATGATGGATGCTTTGGAAGATTCAAGGACCACAAATTTCTTGCTGCCGACATAGAGCAACGTTGATGTAGACTGATCCTCCTCTATGATTTTTATGATGTCAAAGATTTCAAGCTCTGAATCAGAGATGGAGCCGGAAATAACTTCCGGAGCCGTGTCTGCGGACAACCTTATCTGCTTCAGAATCGCATCAAACTCATCCCCGTCAGGGAACAGATTGTACTGGTTGTACGATTCACGAATGGTTTCGACAGCATTCCTTGTCGGATCCATCGCCGGCGGAAAAAACCTGTGGGTCTCACCATTATACTGGCCTATGGATCTAATGCATTCCCTTCTCGCCTTCTTGACAAAGGGCTCCGGTAAAGTAATTCCTTTGTATTCCATCTATGTTAGTTTAAACGAACCTGAATCTTTCTCTTAATCTTCCAGCAGGCACTTTCCTCCGAATCCTTGAACAGGACTCCTTTTTGATATGTAGTCAAAGCGTGGAACTCGGTCCAGCTTCCGCTGACGGCCTCGCACACATCCTTGACCTGAGAGTTCAGAGACCGATCATAATCCGGCATCACCTCAACCTCGGCTTCTGTCGGGGAAAGAAGGGTCAGCTTGAACGGAAGGCAACTCTCTGGGGTCTTGCTGAAATCCTCTGAATCGAAGCAGTTGTCCCCACTTTGGTAAACGGAATAAACAACCTCCTTGGAGAATTCCGGTTTCGCAGGTTGCTGAATAACCTGTGGCTCAGGTTTTACCGGAGCGGCGGCACGCTGTGACTTCATCTCACTGATTTCATTATTCAGATCAGACAGATCGCTCTTAAGATCTTTCACCCGTTTCTCAAGAGAATCAAATGAAGTCTTAAGTGTACTCACGCCATTGTCGAGACCTTCGAGATTGGTATCCAAGCGCTTCTTCTCATTGGCAGCCTTTCCCTTATACTGCAACAGCAGGACAATGCTCACGGCAGCGGTCAACAAAGCCAGAATCGCCACATATAAAGAGAAATCCACTGTACGCTCCGGCTTCGTGGCCTCCTCTTTCAGCTCCGGCACATCCTTTTCTTTCGGTTTATTTCCTTTATCCTCCTGTTCTTGCGCATCTCCTTTATCAGCGACATTCTCGGCGGCCTGAGCGGTTCCTCCATCCTCAGCATACAGGTTGCAGCATCCGAGCATAGCGATGACCGCCACCACATTAATCAGTCTTTTCATAATCGATAATATTTATTAATCCATTAATTTTTACCGTTACTCATACCTTCATAAAACTTGTAGGACAAGTCTATGATACTGTTCTTAAGGGTCAGGAAGAACAAAGTGCCGTCAAGGGTCATATATTCATTATCCTTTCTTTCCTCCAAGAATCTATAAAGATGCTTGTCCAGACTATTTCTGGCGCAGTCTATGACCACCTCCTTATACGTCGGAATGATTTCAATGCCGATACTCTTGGAGATAACGTTCAACTTATTGTTATCAAACACACAGTCTATAAATTCCTTGAATTTAGTCATTATACGTTCCTTGTAATCGACATTGTTGTCCTTTATGTCTTTTATGCTGATATCACTGACACCATCAGTTTCAAATCCAAGCAAATACTTTCCAATCTGCTGATACTCACATTTCTTTGATTGATCCACGGCATCATCGTAAGAATATTCATCCTTCAAGACAAATTCAGCCTTCACCTCTGTAGCCTTGCAGGAATATACTCCTCCATCTGCCGTCAATGTCTTCGGATTGTCTGGATATTGAACCTGGAACCTTGACAACTCCTCCTTCGGAATACCGAACGAGTCGAACAAGGCCTGCGTAAGTCTTGTTATATGCTCTGAATTAGGTGTGATCAGTTTGAGGTACTCGCTTCCCTTTCCAGTGAATGTCATAACCTTAGGGAAACTGAACTGGCTGAGTCCTTTATTCCTGATACACTTGATCATATCCGTTATGTAGTAGATAATTGAAGCGTAATGCAAGAACAAAAGGAACTTGAACGGCTTTACATTCTTGATGTATTCACCAAACTTAAAACCTTCGTGTTTGAAGAAGAAACCAGAAAGACTTGCCGGATCATTCAGACCACTGAAATTCTCATACAGCTTCACAAGATCATCCTGTTTGCCACTGAATGATGGAATCTTATCTTTCATATACTGGACAAATCCGTTCTTAGGATTGTCCACAGGTGGATAAGTCTGTCCCCAAATGTCATTCGCTGCAAAATAGATGGAAGAATCGAAACCCTTTTTAACCATCTGTTGATCCATTCCACGATCAAAGAAGAATACATCTGTTGTACCTCCACCTATGTCAATATTAATGGAATTGTAATTAAGCAGGTCTCCATTTCTTCTTAGCAATGAGTAATATGGTGCGACAGATTCTGATATTGATTTCACGTCTGATTCCTCATAGCTGAAACCACTTCTGGCAAAAACATCCTTACAAGTGGATTTCCAGACCTCATCAAACATATCCTTATCCTCCTGCATCATACTCTCTGGATAAAAATAGCGGATCGTGATACCCGAATTAGAGTATCCCTTCAAGACAAGGAGATTCTTCAACAGCCAAAGAGTCTCTTCACAGAACATTCTCACCCTTACCCTTGCATCATAATTAGAGCGATCTTCCTGAAGGGCCCATTTCAAATTTGTCTTGTAAATGAAATCATCCGTAAGTGTAACCTCCTCATTGTCTATATCAAACCCGACATTAACATTTCCGAACAAGGTGGAATTACCTAATGGTTTCTTCCCTTGCAAAGTCGCAGTCTTTATAGGGTAAGACACGCCTTTATTCAGTCGTTCGTTTCCTATAACAGGCGGGACGAACTCCCTAAGGAAGTCATACATATCAGCAGCCCTTCTAAGTGCGGTTTTGGATCTAAACTGAAGAATGTTGTTCGCATCCAAAGCCGGCTTATTCAACAATACCATCTGCTGTTCCTCTGGGATTATCTCAAGCGGACGTGGCTTTGAATTTTCATAATCCCAATATGACACGTGGGTGTTCGAGGTTCCGAAATCAATCGCAAAAACAGCTTGTTTATCACTGTTACTATGCGATTCAACTTCTTTGAACAGAGGCACAAGAAGCGCGGTGTCAGTTCCTTGGGTAAGATTATTCAGTTCAATGAAATCGAATGTCGTCAATCCGGCCTTGCCCATCCTCTCCAAATCCGGGCGGATACTATAAACAGTGGATCGACCGGCTGAATTGCTTGTTCTCTCCTGAGCCGGACTGAGTAATTCTACCTTATAATCACAATTGTAGAATTTCAAAGTAGGTTTCTTAGCCGTACTATCACTTGATGGCTTGCTGTACAAATAAATGGAATATTCATTCTTTACATTGCAGTAATAATCATTATCCACAGACTCTTCCCTGACTGCGTCCGCACCATTGATTATCTTGTAGAACGGGAATATTCCCATACCGATCGGATTCGGCATTGAGACGATACCATACTCTGAAGAGTTCTTCCTGTAAGTCCTTTCCAAGACAATATGTCCTTTGGCTGATTTCAGCGGGATTATCAAAGAAAACGATACCTCTTCGTATGTAGTCCTTTTATTCTCGTCAATCCTTGCCTTCGTTCCGCTTATGGTCAAGTATTTCTTCAAGTCTTCCACTGTAAAGTAATCGAAATATAATCTCTTGATTGGCAGCAAGAACGTTATATCATAATTACAGTTTGGATACAGGAATTTGTCAGTGTTGATCACATAGCCGAGATCTATCAGATTGTCATTGAAGAAATCACAATTTGACAGCCAAGGGTACTGGATCGAACTCTCGTGAGAGCTGTCAAGACCGTTTTTCGGCAGCTTACGCTTTTCTACAGGAGTGTTGCAGTCCGTATCGATGATCCTCGTGTTCTCATTCCAAGGGCTGTCCGTGTAGATCCAGGACTGACTCTGCGATGGAACAAAGTTAGAAGGAAGAACAAGAGGTGGCCTGTCGCAAGGAACTGTAGGTTTCATCAGGAAATCACTGTTGTCCATCACCACAGGCGCGTCATTGTATGAGATATTCGCATACAATGTGCTCACACTGGCTCCTGTCGGTGTCTTCACGGCAGGATACAAAACATCGTAATTACCAATCATATCAGCCATACCCAATTTCTTTATGATGTACATAAAGAATGGCTGTTTGTCCGCTCCAGCTACAGATCGGCTACCAGTAACGAAGTTATATAGTTGCTGAAGATAAGCCTTAAACTCCTTAGGCCTTTGGTCTATCGGACATATCTTATGGCTGAAAAACTCTTGTTTCTGGTTTGATGAGAACTCTGTCGCAAGACCTTTCTGACCGATCTCGCGCCTCAGGTTCGGCGAGGTGTAAACCATAGTGAACGGAGAGGTACCTCCAAGCACAATACCCTTATATTCAATAATAAAGAGGCTTGTGCTGAACAAGTCGTTCTGTCCTATGGACAATTCCAGACTATCCGCAAGGATCTGGTCTCCGTGATTGTTGGAATCCTTCAACCTTTTGATTGTGGCCGCGATGTTCAAATCATAGAACTTGAACTCCGGATCATTCCCTTTCTCAAACAAGAACTGAAGCAGATCAAGGCAATCCGACACCAACTGCTCGTAGGTTTTGTTTTTGACCCCACCGTCCTTCAAGGCCTCGAACGCGGTGTTGAACAGATATATTCTCGCCAACGGAGTCGGAATCGACGTTCCTACCTTACCGGACGCCGGCACTTGGTCTATTGTGTCATCTATGGACTGTATTCCCGTGTTGTTGTCCTTGATTATCCCGGTTTCGTTCCATCCAGTCTCGGGAGCCTGATCCTCGGCTCCCTTATGTATTCTGAAATAGTATGACATAAACTATATTCCTATTTAATAATCTTTTGCGCCGCATCGCAACCAGCGGCATAACCACATCTCAAGAATATGCTCGCCCCGCTGACTGACTTCCCCTCATACTCTTTGGCGATTTTATTCATCTCCATCTGCATTGTGTTTTCAACGCCCTTTGGATAAGGCTTTTTCTCGTTGACACACAGCAGCTCGTCAATCTTCTCCTTAGTGAAATCAAACGGCTTGAACTTGATCTGTTCATTATGCGCCATCTGCTCCGCCCAGAGTCTGTACTCTTTGGCGAAATAATTCAACTGCTTTCCGAATTCACTTGAACTTCCTATATAGTCACCCAACGCCTTGTAATATGTCTGGGCTGAAGAAAAAATCCCGTGCTTGTCATCTTTGCCGGAATAGGTATAGTCCATATAGTATTTGCAGAAATATGCAAACACATTCAGATGATAGATGTAATAGTTCTCCGCAGGGTTGGCGCCGTCAAAGTTGAAGATGTCCAGATACGAGGTGTCGTGAAGCTTCATATTATCCTCATTATACCCGTGGTTGATGCCGAACTCATAAGCGGTCGTTCCATTATCCTTATGATCATAATCGAACTTTCTGTTGGCGAATTCCAACACACTCAACGCCGCGATCAACTCCACCAGATGCGCATCGTTCTTTTGCTCGTCACCACCTTGGTGGTTCTCATACTGACCGATATCCTTGCAGCCGACATAATAGATCTCATCCAATGAGCTGTTGATTTCCTTATCATAGTATGACAGAGCCGCTTTCGCCTTTGAATTGAATATACGCGAATCAACAGCGCTCTCGTCAGAATTCTTCACTCCGAAATACGGCAGGACCAGACAAGCGCCCTTGATGGCATTCTGGACCCCTTGATAATTGCCCTGGCTGCTGCTGCCCTTCTTTTCAAAATTCTTGATCAGCTGAGGGATCCCTGAGGATCCGGTTCCTCCGAATATTGATCCGACCACGAATATCCTGTCACCGGGTTGAACACTGCTGGCGATATCATCATAATGCCAATCCTTGTTCCTGAAATAGTCATCAAAGACCACACTGCCAATGTTAGGGTTACCCTTGAATCCGACAGTCATATCCAGTTTCAACTCGGCCGTAACCTGATTGTCGGACGTGTCGAAAAGAGATTCCAGCATTTTTTTCATCGGCGCGAGACCGTCCCTGTTGGCCATAGAATCGTATGACAGGAAATCGCCGAAAGTCTTGTTGCTGTTCTCATACTGTATCGCGGCGTAGGAGCCTTCCTTGATGTCCAGTTTCTGGCGGAAAAAGCCTTCTTCCTGCTCTTCGTATTTCGCAGTCTTTGATATATTGCAATAGCAATCCAACAAATCCTTCGCCTCCTTGAGGTCACCGTTTTTCACATCATAGTCAATGACTACCGGGACAATGGCACCGCCGTCTTTCATTCGGCAGCCAGAGGCCAGAAGCATTGTCAGGGACCTCAGGACACGCGCCCCGGTTCCCCCGACAAAGAATACGTATGTCTTGTTCATAGCGGCTACTTCTTTTTAGGTTGTCTGTGAGCCTTTCCGAACGGTATATTGTAGTACACAGACCAACGTTTCAGAATGATTGAGACAAGGAAGAATATCACTATTCCGATCGGCACGCAGAATAACGCGTAATAGATCATATCCAAGGTTCCAGCCGCAAGCGTGGCCATAAGTCCAGGCTGCAACTGCTCAAGCATATTAGCCTCGGCATATTTCTTTAACGAAAGGAAGGCCGTAAGGTAGCAGAAACCTCCCGTCAGAAGCGCTGAAACAATCAAAGCCAGGTAGTAATGCCCGTTGGTCAAAGCCTTGACTTTGGACAACAGATAGTAGAACACCAGACAGATGACTACAGAAACCCCTAAAGAAACGAGGCAGGCTGCCAAAATTCCGGACGCATTGTACCACTGCTCATAAAGTTGGCCTTGCGCAAGGCCGAGGAACAAAAGATTTGTTGACATAGGTATATTAATTATTTTTTAAGATTTATTTTAATATCTATCAACGACTTAGTATTATTATCCATATCAAATCCCTTGATGAAGCCATCAACGAATGTGTCCAAATGGAAAGTGTTGGATGTGTCCCAGCCCTCTTCAGTGTCATCAGACACGGAAAAATCCTTGTACCAGGAATCCGCGACGACAGGCAAGAACAGATGCATCTGTCTTATTCCGGAAATCGAATTGACAAAGTCAGCGTCCGCCTGAATGCAGATATCATAAGCGTTAGGCTGCCCTGGCACTCCTGTAACGTCATAAATCATTTCCGCCTTGTCAACCATAGCGCCCGACATAAGATCCTTATATTCAAACTTTAGATTCTCCTTGATGAAATCCACATCATTATATTTAGAGACCACATCCGCTGAAAGGATAACTCTGCATTTGAACGTGAACGGATAGGCAAGAGGTTTCTTGAATTTTATCGAAGTGCCAGCATTATCGATTTCAACCTTAGGAAGAGGCATACCCGGAGCCGGCGCTACGGTCAGCAATCCTTTGGCAACTGTAGGGATGTTGTCTGAGGCATACGAGCAGAGTATATGTGTAGGCCTGAAGTTATTTTCCTTGACCAACTTCCCGCACATCTCCGCCAAATGGTTTCTTCTTCCAATCAAGATGATGAAATACGGCCTGACAATGTTCGTCTTAAAATTCTCCCTAAGGTTCTTATAATTGTAATAATCACCTTTAAACTCAGTCTCGAACCGCATAAGAATAAAGTCCTGATCCTTTTCCTTCATCAAAGATGCGGCCGTCCTGACACGCTGCTCAATGAGCGGAATATTCTTGATTGTCCAATCACGAGCCGGCAGGGTGCTGAGGATTTCCTGATTTGTTCCGCTGACAATGCCATCCGTGATCAATGCGGTCACTGTGGAATCGTTTGCGTTTTCGGCGATAAGACCAAGGATCTGATCAATCGGAGAACTTGTCGCGGTCTGTATCTTCCCGTTAGCCAGATCCTTCTGAAAATCGCCGGTCTCCACAACCTGATACTCACATTGATCATTACCCTTATCGTGAACGTAACCTGTAATGACTTCCGTGTCTTTGTCAATGCCATTGAACAAAGCGATGATTGGAGCCGTAAACGAAGGATTTCCCGAACCTGTGTACCCGGTCATACTTGCGGAGTTCTCCAACATTATCCTCAGTTCGGAAAAAGGTGCGGTAACCAGTCTGCTGACAATGGCCTGGGCATCCCCGGTAATCCCCCTGTCAACCAGCAAGGCTACCAGATCATCCTCTGTAGCTATTTCTTTTCCATCCACCAACGCTCCCGCAGGACGTGTCTTGATGAAACCACTCAACGATTTGAACTCCTGATCAGTAACGACTTGGTCCGCCGTTGTGATCCTCAACTGATTGTTGAATGTCTTAACCCACTGGGAAGTTTTGCCGCCACATCCATTCACGGCAAGCACAACAATTGCCAGGATACCAGATATCCCGCACAATCTTTTCAAGGCTGATAGCTTTATCATATTAAATATCTTTACTTTATATCCACCAAAAACAGAACTCCAAAATGCGGGTCGTCGCATCCGAAGCTCCATAGTTTTTCACCGGCTCCTGAAAACTGTAATGGTCCGATAGGATTAACAGAGAAAGTGTGGAGCCATTTTTCGTTATCTCAAAAGAGGTTCTGACAAAACCCGAACGTAGATAAGCAAGAAACAATCCCCACACCCGTATCGTTGAGTGTTGAATACACGCAAGCGAATACAGATGATGGTGCTGTCGTCTTATCCTTACGTTCAATGAAACTGTCAGATTTCTTTTGAAGGATAGTGCGAAAACACTTTCATCAAATATGTCCGTCAAAGGCACAATAGCCTAAAACGTTGCTAAGATAGGAATATTTTCGGACATAACAGCACCGATTGGATTGTTTCTCGCAAAAATAATTCAACAAAATTACACAAATATACATAAATGTACTAACTGACAGAAAATTGCGTCTCAATATCTTTATTTGAGGGATAGAGGGAAATATTCGGGAAAAATCACTATTTTTGATGAGTGTGGGAACGGTGCCTGATGGCAAGGCATTTGGAGTTAGGGTCCCACAGGCGTAAAACGGACTTGCTATGGACACGATTCATCAGAGATTTCCCCAGTACGATGAGGGCGGACAGGCTCTCATCGACAAAGCGTACGCTATAGCTTCGGCGGCGCTGGCCGACGAGACGCGTGGCAACGGACACCCCTTCATCGAGCATCCGGTCAACGTGGCGCTGATCGCGGCGGACGAGATCGGTCTGCCGGCGGACTGCGTGGCGGCGGTGTTCCTCCACGAGGCGACCAGAAAGCATCCGGAGATTGATCTGCGCGCGGAAAGGCCTTTGGATGGTACGGCCCTTCGGCAGGCTCAGGGGCCGGAATCTAAAGACCAGGGACCGGAACCGAAAGGCGGATTCCCGGAGGACGTCTATAAGATGGTTGATGGACTGAACAAGATCGCGACCATCAAGCCTAAGGACACCCGGCTGGAGGCCGAAAGCTACAAGAAACTCATAGTACAGTACTCGACAGACCCTCGTGTGACTGTCCTGAAGATCGCCGACCGGCTGGAGGTGATGAGGCATCTGGAGATGTTCCCGAAAGCCTCCAGAGAGAAGAAGATTCTGGAGACACTGATGCTCTACATTCCTCTGGCTCACCAGCTTGGGCTATACAACATCAAGAGCGAGATGGAGGACATCTACTTCCGTTTCGCCGAGCCGGAGCAGTACCGCGCCATCACCAACAAGCTGAAAGCCACGGAAAGAGACCGCATAAGGCTGACCGATGAGTTCATCGAGCCGCTCAAGAAGACCCTTTCCGATGACGGGATCCATTACAAGCTGAAGATCAGGACCAAGACGGCATATTCAATCTGGAGGAAGATGCAGAAGCAGAAAGTGCCGTTCGAGGGGGTGTATGATGTCTTCGCAATCCGGTTCATCATCGACTGCGAGCCTGATGCCAAGACGGAGAAAGACCTCTGCTGGAAAGTGTATTCCTATGTGACTGAAGAATATGAAGCCGACACCAAGCGTCTGCGCGACTGGGTGACGAACCCTAAACCTAACGGCTACGAGTCCCTGCACATCACTGTCAAGAACAAGAGCGGTGCCTACCTTGAGGTTCAGATCAGGACAAAAAGGATGGATGACGAGGCGGAGAACGGACAGGCCTCACACTGGTCCTACAAGGGCATCAAGCACGAGGCGCAGCTGGACAAATGGCTGACATCCGTGCGTTACGCCCTTGAGCATCCTCACGAAGGCAGTCCGGACGAGCTTCCGCAGCCGCCTTCCAAGGAGATATTCGTGTTCACGCCATCGGGTGAGCTGAGGATCCTGCCGGCCGGAGCCACCGTGCTGGACTTCGCCTTTAACATTCATTCAGGGCTTGGAGTGCGCTGCGCCGGAGGCCGGATCAACGGGAAGGCGGTGTCCATCAGGGAAAAACTCAAGACAGGTGATGTGGTGGACATCATGTCCGGCAAGAACCAGAAGCCGTCCTCAGACTGGCTGAATTTCGTCGTGACCTCAAAGGCGCGCAACCGCATCAAGCAGGAGCTCAATGAGGAGGAATATAAGAAAGCGGCGCAAGGCAAGGAGCTTCTGGGAAGGCGCCTGAAGAACTGGAAGCTGGAGCTTCCGGACGATGTCGTCGCTGAATTGCTGAAAAGGCTGAAATATAACACCCTCAATTCGTTCTACGCAGCGGTGGCTGACGGGAATGTCGATGTGAACGATGTGAAGAACTACATCCTCGACAGGGACAGGATCGCGGCGGAGGCCATCGAGGCGGCAAGGGAGGCCGAGGCGGAAAGGATCGAGACAAGGTCGGCCGACTGGGGAAACAGGCATTCCTCGGACGACATCCTTGTGCTGAACGCCCGTGATCTCAAGGGTCTGGACTACAAGATGTCCAAGTGCTGCCATCCCGTGTTCGGGGACGATGTGTTCGGGTTCGTGACCAGGACAGAAGGCATCAAGATCCACCGGATCTCCTGCCCTAACGCTGCGAGGCTGATCAGCACCTATCCGTACAGAATCCAGAAAGTAAAGTGGGCTGACTCCCCTGCCGGCGGAAGTTTCCAGAGCTCGCTGAAGATCATCGCGGACATGGAGTCCTCCGTGATCGGCCAGATCACCGAGATCGTGAACACGTTCAAGGCTTCGCTCAGGACATTCAACGTCAACGAGAACCGGCGGAGCGGCACCTACGAGATCACGATGAGGATCTCCGTGCCGTCCAACATGGAGCTCGACAAGGTCATCTCCCAGATCAAGACACTCAAGCACGTGACGAAAGTCAACAGGGCGTAAAGCCTGTCGAAGTGACCGGACAAATCAATCCTTCCAGACCTTCAGATATTCCTGCAGAGCCCACATCTCGTCGCGGTAGCGCGCAGCCTCGCTGAAGTCCAGGTCAGCCGCGGACTTCTCCATCCTGCGCTTGTCCTCCGCGATGGTCTTCTGGATCTGCTCCCGACTCATCGACCTGATCACCGGATCCTGAAGCACGGCGGCAAGGTCAGCCTTGACAAAGCCATCGACATAGGCCGTGTTGCCTTCCCTCTTGGAATCGTGCCCAAGCCCGACGGAGACAGTGCCACGTCCAAGCTCGCTTGGATTAGGAATATACGTCGGATCCGAAACCGAATCCGCAGCGCTGACCCTTCCGCTCGGGCCGTTCTTGACACGAGGGTTGACTGCCTTCTCCGACTCGCCGTAGAGTTCGGACACGAGTATATTCCTTTTGACATCAACCTGCTTCGGGGTGATGTGGTGGAGTTTGTTATATTCAATCTGCTTCGTCCTGCGGCGGTTGGTCTCGCGGATGGTCTGATCCATCGACTCGGTGACCGTGTCGGCATACATTATCACAAGGCCGTTGACGTTTCTTGCGGCTCGCCCGGCGGTCTGGGTCAACGCCCTTCCCGAGCGGAGGAAGCCTTCCTTGTCGGCGTCCAGAATAGCCACAAGAGACACTGTAGGAATATCCAGTCCCTCGCGCAGGAGGTTCACTCCGACCAAAACATCGAAGAGTCCGTTCTTGAAGTCCTCGATGATCTCGACACGCTCCCCGGTGTCCACATCGGAGTGGATGTAGCGCACCCGGATGTCAATCTTGTCCAGATAGTCGGTCAGTTCCTCGGCCATCCTCTTGGTCAGGGTCGTGACGAGTACCCTCTCATCCTTCTCGGCTCTCTTGCGGATCTCCTCGACAAGATCATCGACCTGATTCTTGGTCGGACGCACCTCGATCGGAGGATCCAGCAGGCCTGTAGGCCGCACAACCTGTTCGACCACAAGACCGTCCGAACGCTCCAACTCATAGTCCGAAGGCGTGGCGCTGACATAGACCTTCTGACCGGTAATAGAGTTGAACTCATCGAAGGTCAAAGGACGGTTGTCTGATGCGGCCGGAAGACGGAAGCCATATTCAATGAGAACTGACTTGCGGGCATGGTCGCCGCCGTACATCGCCCTGATCTGCGGAATCGTGACGTGGCTCTCGTCAATGAACGTGATGAAGTCCTTCGGGAAATAGTCGATGAGGCAGAACGGCCTCTGGCCCGGCTGGCGGCCGTCCAGATAGCGGGAGTAGTTCTCGATGCCCGGGCAGTAGCCCATCTCCTTGATCATCTCAAGGTCGTTCTCCACTCTCTGCTGCAACCTTTTGGCTTCCAACCCCTTGCCAATCTCATTGAAGTAATCGACCTGCTTCTTGAGATCGTCCTGGATCATACTCACGGCCTTGATGCTGCGCTCCCTCGTGGTCACGAAGTTCGTGGCCGGGAAGATCGGGACCTCATCCAAGGATTCAATGTGCGCCCCGGTCAGCGGATCGATCAGCGAAAGGGAATCAATCTCGTCACCGAAAAACTCAATCCTCACGGCCTCGTCAGAACCTCCGAGAAAGACATCGACAGTGTCTCCACGAACCCTGAACGTTCCCCTTTTGAAATCCACCTCCGTGCGACTGTAGTTCGCGTCAACCAGATGGTAAAGGAGCCTTGTCAGGCTGCGCTGCTCGCCCCTCTTGACCACAACAGACTGAGCGTGAAAATCCTCCGGGTTTCCAATACCATAGAGACAGGACACGCTGGAGACCACGATCACGTCCCGACGTCCGGACATCAAAGCCGAGGCGGCGCTGAGGCGCAGTTTGTCGATCTGGTCGTTGATGCTGAGATCCTTCTCGATGTATGTGTCGGTTGTCGGAAGATAAGCCTCAGGCTGATAATAGTCGTAGTATGAGACGAAATATTCAACGGCGTTGGACGGGAAGAAGCTTTTGAACTCCCCGTAAAGCTGCGCCGCCAGCGTCTTGTTGTGGCTTAGGATCAGCGCCGGCCTCTGGAGCCTCTCGATGACGTTCGCCATCGTGAAGGTCTTTCCCGACCCTGTCACGCCCAGCAACGTCACATCCCCCACGCCCTGACTCAGAGCCTCGCAAAGCCCTTCGATCGCCCCCGGCTGATCCCCCGACGGCTTGTATGTCGATTCCAAACGAAATTTCATAGCTTATACCTTACTCCTGTTCGCTGTTCACAAAAATAACAATATCTTTGCATATAATAAACTGAAATGAATATGAGACTGCCTGCTGAATGGGAGAGACAGAGCGGGGTGATGCTCACCTGGCCTGACGAGACGACACCTTGGTACGAACTGGAGAAGGTGCAGGAATGCTATGGACGGATCATCTCCGCGATACTGCGCTTCGAAAAGGTGCTGCTGGTGACGGCTGACATCGAGGCCGCCACGGTTAGGCTGAACGAGATTGGCGTGGACACTTCCAAGATCCAGTTTCAGGAATGCCCCATCAACGACACCTGGGCGCGCGACCACGGCGGAATCGCGGTTTATGGCGACAATGGGGAGAAGTACCTTTACGACTTCGTGTTCAACGGCTGGGGCCTCAAGTTCGCCTCGAATTTCGACAACGGAATCACCAAGAAGATATTCTTTGACAGGGCATTCGCCGACGAGGTGATGTGCGTGGATATGCGTCCGTTCGTCCTGGAAGGGGGCAGCATCGACACCGACGGGGCCGGCACCCTTATGGCCACCTCGGAATGCCTTTGCAGCGACAACAGGAATGAATATCTCACCCAAGAGGAAATCGAGGGTGAGCTCAAGCAGGCGTTCGGCCTCAAGCGTGTGCTCTGGGTGGACAGCGGCTGCCTCTCCGGCGACGACACGGACAGCCACATCGACATTCTGGCGCGTTTCTGCGACCCTGAGACGATCGCCTACCTAAAAAGCGACAATCCGAAAGATCCTGACTACGAGTCTTTAATGAATATGGAAGCGCAGCTTCAGTCCTTCAGGACTCTTGACGGAAAGCCTTACAGGCTCGTGCCGCTTCCGAAGCCGGAGCAGATGTTCCTGGACGATTATCCGCTCCCTGCATCCTACGCCAATTTTCTGATCACCAACGGAGCGGTCCTCGTGCCGGGCTCCGGTTCAGAGCTCGATGAGGTCGCACGCACCAGACTTCAGGAAGTGTTCCCGGACAGAGAAGTAATCGTCATCGATTGCCGTCCTCTCCTCTCCGGCCACGGCGGCCTCCACTGCGTCACGATGCAGTACCCGGAAGGTTGGTTGGAATAACGGTCACTTCTCGCTCACCTTAACCTTTGAGATAAGATCAAGAAGCTGGGCTCTGTAGCCATAAGGATCGAAAGAGAGTCCTGACTTCACAAGTTCCGAAGCCATCTCAAGGGTAGCGTCACCTTTATATTCAGAACCAAGAAGCACCAGTCCGTAAGCGGCGACTCCCGAAGCGAATGACAGGTCCGAGGACATCTGTCCCTCGGCCACCTTTATGTCAACCGAAAGCGCCTGACTCTCAGTGTCCAGAAGAGATTTCTTGTAACGGCAGTCGAACTTGCAGCAGTTTTCGCCATCCTTATAGTTTTCTGTAGGTACAATCTCATAGAGAGCTGTGATAGTCTGCCCGGCACCGATCTCCCCGGCATCCTTAGAGTCATCCTCGAAATCCTTGTTGTCCATCACGCGCCTCTCATAACCGATAAGACGGTAACTTTCAATCATATCCGGATCGAATGTGACCTGAACCTTGGTGTCGTTGGCGACGGAAACGAACTTTGATCTTTCCTGAACAAAGACCTTGGCCATCTCCTCCTCGGAATCAATGTACTGGTAGGTGCCATTGCCCTTGACGGAAATCTTCTTCATCATCGCATCGTTAAGGTTGCCGGAACCGAAGCCACAGGCTGTCAGGTATATTCCCTTACGAGCATAGCCTTCAACCAGTTCGGTAAGAGCGTCAGAATCTGTCACTCCAACATTGAAATCACCGTCCGTGCCAAGGATGACACGGTTGTTGCCATCAGGAATATAATTGGACAACGCTTCCTCATAAGCCATCTCGATCGCTTTTCCGCCGGCCGTAGAACCCGAAGCGCTCAATTTTCCAATGGCCGCCTTGATCTTAGCGGCATCCTTGACAGGAGTCGACTCAAGCAATTTGCGGACAGCTCCGGAATATGTCACAATGGAAATCCGATCTTCCGGCTGAAGGTAGTCCAAAAGTGTGACCAAAGAGGATTTGAGGAGCTCAAGTTTGTCCTTTGAGCTCATCGATCCGGACACATCGACCAAGAATACATAGTTCGAAGCCGGAAGTTCATTGTCATTCAAAGATTTACCTTTCAGTCCGAGCCTGAGGAGCCTATGCTCCTTATTCCAAGGACAAAGCCCTGTCTCGGCATTGATCGCCACCAGGTCAGATCCGGTCGGTTCCGGATAATCAAACGTGAAATAATTCAGGAACTCCTCTATCCTGACGGACGCTGGTTCGACAGCCCAGCCGTTTTTGACATATTTCCTCATTATGGTGTACGATGCCCCGTCAGCGTCGATGGAGAACGTGGAGACATTCTGATCCTTTGTCTTGACAAACGGATTCTCGGCGATCTTGTCGAAACGGTCACCACCGGTCATCGCTTCAGCAGTTTCGTTCATCCCGGGGGCATAACCCAAGAAGTCATTGTCATTGGAAATGGCGCAGGAATACACCGCCAAGGATAAAGCGGCAATGGTTACAAGTCTGATCATAGTTTTCATAACATCATATTTTTAAAGTCACAACTTACTAAATGTAAAACTTGTAAAACCTTGCATATATTATGATGAAAAAACTTATATGCCGCCCCCTGAGTGACCGCAGAACAGGAAGTGACATAATGATCAGAATGAATATGACAGCGTCAGCCCGAAAGTGTGGTAAAGGGCTCTTTTCTTAGGATAGAAATCGTAGAAATCAGTTCCGTTATAGCTCAAGTTTCTGACGCTGGAGTACATATCAATGTCGTTCAGCGAATAACTCAGGCCGATTCCCCAATCACTGAATGAGAACAGGATCGTGCCGCGGCACTGCCAAAAGACGCTGCGCCCGCCCCAGCCACGGACATATTCAGTATTCGTGTCACCGGCTTCGTTGGACAGAAGCACCTCTCTCCTTGAGAAAGGTATCGCGAAGACAGCCCCCGTTTCCACAAGGCAAGCGATCCGGCAACGCCCGGACTCCAGCAGATCCGGAGTCTTGAATATTCCCGAAAACAGAAATTTCGGAGCCAGTGCGTCTATATTCCATTCATCCTCCTCGCCAGATGTCATCTGCCACCGATCATAGTCAGAATCAGCGATATAGCCGCTCGGCATATTCTTCCCCATAAAGCCCACTCCGCACGACACGCCTCCGCCAAGGGCCACGTACCGGTTCAGAAAATGATGCCAGGTCACCTCCATCAGGCCGTATTCGTTGGTGGAATAGCCAAAGTTGAACCGGAGCAGTTCCTTTTCAGTGGCCGCTCTCTCCCTTTGGGCAACTTTCACATCCACTTCCCGCGCCGGCGACGAAATTGTCACAAGCAACAAGAATAAAGACAGGATGTGACTTTGATGATATCCGAACATATTCCTATAATTCAATCGACTCGTGTCCGCAGGCCGTTATTTGCCGAGAAGATCACTGACGTAAAACATTCTCTCGCCTTGGTTTTTCAGCGAATATAAGACATTTTCCGGAACAATCATCCGAAAAAAAGATGTAACTTTGCCTTCAAACCACTGTAGAGAATACAAGAATACCAATGATAGACAATATGAGAAAGCACCTTCAATTTTTACTGGCAGCATGCCTGCTGGCATCAGGGGCATATTCCGTTCATGCGCAGAACAGGGCCGACCGTCAGAATCTTGAGAACGAGGACTCATTCTCGATGATTATTCTCGGGGACCCGCAGGGCTACACCAAGTACGACATCAACCAACCGATCTTCGAGCTCTGCACAGCTTGGATCGCGGACAATGTGGAGCATCTGAACATCAAGGCTGTGCTCTGTACGGGAGACATGGTCGAGCAAAACGAGAACATCACGATGAACCGCAAGATGCTGAACCAGACAAGCCGGGAGATGTGGGAATCCGCTTCACGTTCGATGGCGAGGCTTGACGGCAAAGTCCCGTACATCATCTCCGGTGGAAACCACGATTATGGCTATCAGAAGTCCGAAAACGGACGGACCAAACTTCCTGAATATTTCCCTTTCGAGCGCAACTCGTGCTGGCGTGACTGCCTCGTCGCTGATTTTCCGAACCGCAACGGGGACATCTCCATGGAGAACGCGGCGTTTGAGTTCCACGACAAGAACTGGGGAGACATCCTGGTCATCACAACCGAGTTCGCCCCACGGCCGGATGTTCTTGACTGGGCAAGGGATCTCGCGGGAAGTGAAAAGTTTCGTGGACATAAGGTCATCGCCATGACCCACAGCTATCTCAAGCAACGTTCAGCGGAATATACTAAAAACACAAATTATAAGATTACCCCTCAGACCTCAGGGAAGGATTTCTGGGACAAATTCGTGTCCGTCAGCCCTAACGTGGTGTTGGTCGTTTGCGGACACACCGGCAAACCGGGCGATTTTGAGGACGCTGTGGCCTATCGTGTGGACAAGAATACGGCCGGCAAGAACGTACATCAGATGATGTTCAACGTACAGATTTCCGGCGGTGGTTGGGAAGGCAACGGCGGAGACGGCTGGCTAAGAATCCTGGAATTCATGCCGGACGGCAAGACAGTGAAGGTGAAGACATATTCCCCACTCTTCGGAATCTCTCCTTCCACAAAACATCTCGCACACCGTACCGGAGCCTGCGACCAGTTCGATATGCTGATCGATTTCTGACGCATCTCCTTGAGACAGGCAGGCTGAACCTGAGAAAACTCGTTATGTGGCGCGACGGGCTGACTATCTGACTGACTTGCCGAGAAGATAGGCAGACTTCAGGGAAGGATGGCCTTCAATCTCACCCATACCGGTCACTCCGCCGGCGAATACCGTACCAGCAAGATGCGCATGCTCAAAGCAGGCAATCCAGCCTCCAAGTCCGGTGATAGCCCGTGACGGTGCCTCGACATCGTCCTCTGCGGCCGACGAGAGGAAGTAAATGTCTCTGAAATGGTAGTCCATCGTGTAAAGAGGATTCGCACGGTCCAGAAGCGTCTTCATCTGGCCGCTCATCTCATAGTAATATATAGGTGTGGCAAAACAGATGGCATCAGCCTCGTACATCTTCCGCACGATCGCCGGAGCATCGTCATCCTTGATCACACACTCCTGGGTCTTCTGGCAGACCAGACAGCCTTTGCAGAAACGTATGTCCTTTCCTCTTAACGTCACCTTCTCCACCTCATTGCCAGCCTCCTGAGCGCCTCTGACAAACTCATCGGCCAACGCCTCCGAATTACTCCTCGGCCTGAGACTGGTCGAAATCACAAGCACTTTCTTCATAAGAATCAATCTTTACCGAATCAACCGCTAATTTACACATAATCCGGCAATTTTCCCACTGTGAAGCCCAAGTGCTTAACCATCAAAGACCAGCGTGTTCTCCTCCAGTAAGATTACGCCAAGGACAAAGTACTAACCTGCAGTCCAGCAAGCATTTACACGGAACTCTGTGACAATAAGCGAGTGATCGCAAAGGAACTGTCCTTCAATTCATTAAGCATTCTCCTTCGGTTGGATTCAACCAAAGGAGAAAGGCCAAGCGCCTATTTTTAAAGTAGTTGCCGAAAACGGGCTGTAAGCCTCTGGTGCGACAACGTCTCAAAAGGGCATCCCATCACGGTCTTTCAGGCACGGTAACTGAGCCTGTCGAAGTGACTTTGTCAAGTGATAAGTTATAGTGGCAGTACACGTAATGAATACCTTCCAGTCACTTCATTAAGTTCCTGGTCACTTCGACAAGCTCAGCGACCAAGATCTGTTCAGGCAAAACCGCCATGCCACTTGGCAGTTCAGTTCCCGGTAACTTCTTAAAAATCTGCAACTTGATAGAACTGGTCACCATCGTACTTCGGGGTTCCGGCCATTTCGACAAACTCATGGACCAAGCTCTGTGACCGGATTGATTCCGAGATATTATTCGTAAATTGCGGGTGATATGGAAAAAATCAGAATCTGGAGCGGAGGCAAGACAGCGCTTCCGACGGTTTATATTCATTCCGTGGCCGGGGACGGGCACCAAGTTTGGGAGGCGTGCAGGCGGATCGGCTGCCCGAACTTCAATCTGGTGTCGGTTCATGATTTCGATTTCGAGGGTGAGCTGACTCCGTGGACGGCTCCGGGAGTCCGCAAGGGGCAGCCACCATTCAAAGGAAACGCGGAGCGGTATCTGACGGAACTGCTGGACAGGATTATGCCTGAAACGGAGGCCAAACTGCCGGCCCCACCGTTGTTCAACGCCTTGGCGGGATATTCATTGGCCGGACTTTTTGCCCTCTGGAGCGCCTGGAAGACAGACCGCTTCGTCAGAATAGCCTGCGGCTCAGCCTCTTTCTGGTACCCAGGGTTCATTGAATATGCCGTCTCGCATCCGATGGTCAGGCGGCCGGATTTCGTGTCACTTTCACTCGGGGACAACGAAAGCGGAACGAAGCACCCTGTGATGAGTCGTGTGGGAGAATGCACGGACAAGATTCTGGAACTACTTGAAGGGCAAGCCATTCCTTACTGTTTCGAGATCAATCCCGGCAACCATTTCACGGAACCCGACCTGCGCCTCGCCAAGGCCATCGCACGAATGCTTGACGGGCAGGATTCCATAATGGGCTGATAACCAATATGTGAATCTTCACCCTCAAATAATCAGGCGCATAGAAAACCCTGCCCTCCATTTTTGACTACCAGAAAATCACAATTACCTATAAAACAATTTGTTACAAATCAGGCAAAGACACACACCAAGCAAAGGGACAAGAGCCCTGGTAGAAAACCGGTTGAATTTTGCCCACTTAAAAAGAGAATGGGATGGGCAACCATAGACAGAGATGGGGATATTCATAATGAATGTTATTGGGTTTGAAAATCCATTTTTAATAACTCAAACAAATGTGGGATATTCATAAAGAATATTGTGGGAAGGTGATGCAAGGAACGGTTCTTGCTGGATTTAGGGAGTTGGTTAGTTAGGGCGGCGGGCAATAGCCGCTTGAATGGATATATTCACGGAAGGTGATTGCCCGCCTGACGGAAAAAAGTGAGAGAAATGAATAAGACAGCGAGAAGAGTGGTGCTTTCGGGGATGGCGGCGGCCATGCTGGTGTCTTGCGGCACGGCGAAGAAGAGCGGACAGAGCGACACGGGAGTGGCAAGCAAATGTGATATGGAAGCGATTGACAATGACTATCTGATCCTTTCTGACGCGCAAAGGGATCTTCTGGCGAAGAACAACACATTCGCCATCAATCTGTTCAATAAGACCAACGGGATGGATTCACGGGTGATCTCCCCGCTCAGCATGACCGGACTTATGACAATTCTGGCGAACGGGGCGGACGGCGACACAAGACAGGAAATCCTTAACACGCTCGGATGGACAGGCGCGTCGATGGAGGAGATCAACGAGATTTACGGCCTTCTGGCCAAGCAGGCCGGTGTCATCGACCCTTCCGTCACCGTGAACGTGGCGGACTACGTGGCGGTCAACAAGGACAACAGGATCAACAATGAGTTCGGGAAGACGGTGGGCGACCTGTTCGGCACCGAGGTGCGGAATCTGGACTTCACCTCACCGAAGACAGTGAACACCATCAACGGCTGGTGCTCAAAGCACACAGGAGGGATGATCCCGAGGATCATCGACAACGTGGATCCGGGCGCCGTGGCCTACCTGATGAACGCCATCTACTTCAACGGCCCGTGGGCCGAGAGGTTCCAGACGAAAGACACGAAGGTGGAGGCGTTCAGAGGCTACACCCGCGACATCAAGAAAGTCAAGATGATGCACAGGAACGATGAATATTCCTACACCGCCAACGGCACCTATTCCGCCGTCAGACTCCCCTACGGCAACGGCTCCTTCGCGATGACCGTCCTCCTTCCGAACGAAGGCAAGTCGATCGACGACATGATGAGGGTTGTAAACGCCAAGGAGATCGCGAACCTTGGCCGCAAGATGGAGAACTGCAAGGTGGATCTGAAACTGCCGAAGTTCACCACCGAGGTTGAGCAGCCGCTGAACGAGGTGATCGCCGGCCTCGGCGCGCCGACAATGTTCAAGCCAGGCGCCGACTTCAGCAGGCTTGCGGACGGGAATATGTTCGTTTCCAAGATGTTCCAGAAAGCGAAGATCGAAGTAAGCGAAGAGGGCACGAAGGCCGCCGCCGCCACCGCCGCCATCATGACGATGTCCGCCTACGAGCCGGAGCCTCGCCAGGTAGAGTTCCACGCCGACAGACCGTTCGTTTACATCATTAGCGAATCCAGCACCGGCGCGATCTACTTCATCGGGCAGTTCACCGGCAGCGAGATCTAAGGAGTGATTCTCACTTCGGTTGGAGCCAGCAAAAACTGATCCTCGAATTTTACACGTTACCAAAATTCGAGGATCAGTTTTTGTCTGGCTTATGACAGATGAAGAACTAGGCGGTCTCGAATGAGAATAAACTATTTAACGCAACTTTCTTGATTCCACACAGAAAAGTCGTATTTTTGTCAAAATTTAACATAAAACGCGGTTAAATATATGCTTTTGGGATTTTCTGCAGAGAGTTTCATTTAACTGAAGTCTAATCTTTTGAATACTGATTTTAATCGTGTAGTCGTATGAAAAAATTTCTGTTGTTCATTTTAGTGTTGGTGATCATCGCAGGTGTATGCTTTGTCACGTGTCCTGACAAAGCCGCGCATTGCAAGGCGTTGAAAGATGTCTTGAATACTGTGCTGACCGAAGAACTGTCAAGCGATGAAAGTGATGCTGATCTGGTTATGTTCGGTTCAATGATCGGAACCGGATTGGGCGGATTAGTTATCGATAATATGCTGAAAGTCGATAACTACTTTGTTTGCAGTGTTGGTACCATCACATACGATGGCGAGACCAAAGTTGTTTCTGTCGGTGTGCTGAACCATATATTCACACCGGACAAAGAGGACTTGAAGAAAGCCGCGGAAATGCAATAATATTTGGGGACTGTCCTGATAGAGCGGCAAGGAATCACCGGCCGGAGGCGCGGCGGGCGTCGAGAGCGCGCTGGAACTCGCGGGCGTTGCGGAGGTGCTCGGAATAGGTGGCGGCGAACTTGTGGGTGCCGTCCATTGCGGCGTTGGCGCAGAAATAGAGATAGCCGTGGCGGTCAGGATTCAGGACGGCCTCAAGACTCGGCTTGTCGGGGACACAGATCGGGCCTGGAGGGAGACCTTCATACAGATAGGTGTTGTACGGGGAATCGTACTCCAAATGCTTGAGCAGAATCCTGTTGAGGGTGTAACCATAGCAGAAGGCCACCGTCGGATCGGCCTGAAGCCTCATTCCTTGATGCAGACGGTTCAGATACACACCGGCGATTGAGGAATATTCAGGGGCATGGTTCGACTCGCTCTTCACTATGGAGGCCACGATCGAGACCTGCTTCGGGGTCAAGCCCTGAGCCTCGGCCTTGGCGAGATTCTCATCGGTCCAAAAGGCATCGTAAGCGGCCTTCTGCTTGTCCAGGATGTCCTTCATAGATGCCGTCCAATAGACCTGATAGGTGTCCGGAATGATCAGGGAGAACACATCGGACGGTGTGAAACCGTAACCGGCAAGCAACAACGAATCGTTCAGCGCATCGGCGACCTCGGCGGAGTCCAACATCATCTGGTTGGCGATTTTGCGGGCGATCCTGCCTTTCTGTCTCATAGTGCCGGAAAGGACCAGATTCACGGGCGACTGCCAGCCGTTCTTCAGCATCCGGACCACATAGACGCTCGGCTTGTTTTTCTCCACGACATAATGCCCAGGTTTCAAGTCGCTGTCCGCCAGCTCTTTTCTAACGACCCGGGACAGATTGTGACGGTTGACGACTATGCTGTCGGGAATCTGCGCAAGCACATCATCCACAGTCATCTGCGGACGGACATACAGATCAGCCTTGCCAGTGAAGTTCGGTTTACGATTGCCGGCGTACCAACGGCCGCCGACCGCACCCAAGATCACGATCACCAACAACGCGGCGACCAGAACTATCAGTTTCCAAGTCTTCATCACTTCTTCATCTTCTTACCGCGAAGGATGATCGTGTCACCCTCGCGAGGTTCATAACCGGCCGGAAAGCCATTCATCTTCATCACACTGGACATCTTCACGGCGAACCGCTGGCAGATGTCACGCAGAGACTCATCGTCCTCACCCACAATGTACTTGTCAAGGCCCTTCTCGGACTGGTTCTTCTTCGTCTGCAGATAAACCACCGTACCCGGTAGGAGTTCCTCGGAATGAGTCAAATCATTGAATCTCAACAATTCATTCAGATAAAGATGGTACGACTGGGCGATGCTTGAATATGTCTCCCCTTCCACCGAGGTGATGAACGGAACCCCGTTGCGGGAATATGCCTCCCGGGTCAACGAGAAACAGAACACCTCCAACCCGCTCTTGTCAATTCTTTTCGGTTCCTCAAGAGACAATGGTGAGGCCGGAATCACATCAGGTTCAGACACTTCCTTGGAACGTTTCCTTCTGGTCCTACGAGCTTTCCTGTCTTTCTTCGCCTTATCTTTCCTAACCGCAGCCGGTTTCTTGCCGGAATCCACTTTGGAATCCCCTGAAGCCACCTCAGTTTTTTTCTCCACGGCCTTCGCAAGACGTTCGGACTCCTCGGAAGTCATTGTGTCATATTCATAAAGCTTGTAGTCCTCTATGTACTTTATCAGCTTCGCCGGATAGTTGGGATCTGTGGCGTAGCCGGCCTTCTTCAAGCCGTAAGCCCAACCCTTGTAATCAGTTGTCTTCAAGTCGAAAAGGAACTTGTAGCGATCCCGGTAGCGAAGAAAGTCCGAGTGATCCTGAAACGACTCGTCCGCGGAGTCATAGACCCGGAAACACTCCCCTTTCGCATCGTCATCGTAGCGCATCGACTTACCTTTCCAATCCTTGTGGCACTTGATTCCGAAATGGTTGTTGCCTTCGGAGGCCAGCGGCGAAAGCCCGTAACGGGACTCCAGAATGCCCTGAGCCAATGTGATGCTGGCCGGCACACCGCTGCGGTACATCTCCCTGACAGCGGTCGGAGCCCATTTCTGAATATACCGTTCCTGAGGCGTGCCCTGTGCCCAAGCGGCCACCTGACACAGAACAATACTTATGAATATAATAACCTTTCTCATCTGAATATTTACAATCTTTAAGGATCCTTGTCAAATACGCGGCGGTGTAAGTTTTGCCGCTTACTGACTACAGAATGTAAATATAATGAATTTTCGCCAACGAAAGGTCTCTATAAGCCCAATCTGACAACATCTCAGTCCAATTTAACCAAAGGGACATCGAAGACATCCCTGTCATTGGCCGCATACGTCTCCGGAAATATGCTCCTGCATTCCGCCTCGTACTGGGAAACGTTCTTGCACCGTGAGGAATAATGCCCGATGACGAGTTTCTTCACGCCTGCGTCCAACGCGCATTGCGCGGCCTGAAGAGTCGTGGAATGATGACGCTGGGCAGCCTGGTCCGCCAACACAGCCGTGTATGTCGTCTCGTGATAGAGCAGGTCCACGCCTTTCACCCAGGAAGACAGTTCCGGAAACGGAGCCGTGTCGCTGCAATAGGCGAAGGAACGAGGAACATACGGTTTGTAGCCCAGTTCCTCGAACGGCAGCACCTCGGTGGTGCCGTCAGGATATTCACGGATCACATCCTCGCCACGCTTGACCGCGCCGATCTCGGTGAGTGAGAGGTCATATTCATCAATCTTCCATTTATTGACATTCATCTGAGGCTCCTTTTCGCGGAACAGCCAGCCGAAGGTTTCGATCTTGTGGTTCAGCGGGAAAGCGTAGATTTCCAGAGACTTGGTGTGGTAGATCATCTCCGGAACCTTCATATTCATAGGAATATGCCGTATCTCGAAAGGGATGCCATCGCCGTAGTAGGAAAGGAAGAATTTCAGGATCGGGCCGAAGCTGACTGGAGCGTAGATGTTCAGCGGCGACATCCTGCTGAGCATTCCCATCGTGGAAAGCAGGCCGAAAAGTCCGAATACGTGGTCGCCGTGGATGTGGGAGATGAAGATTGAGTCTATCTTCAGCAGGGATATGCGGCACTCCTGAAGACGCGTCTGCACGCCTTCTCCGCAATCTATTAAAAATGAGCGCCCATGTACGGAAAGTACCTGAGCGCTCTGATTCCTTCCGGGGCCGGGCTTGGCCGAAGCCGTGCCCAACACCGTCAAAGTAAAATCCATGGATTATTCACCTTTCTCGAGCTTGTCCTTGAGGGCAGCGAGCTCGCTGATGTCACCGAGGGTGGTCTTCTCCAGGTTGGAGTTGATCTTCTTGACCGCCTTCTTGGTGTTGTCAGCCTCAACGGCCACCTTCTCGGCCTTGGCCTCAGCGTATGTCCTTACGTGTGAGAGAAGGATCCTGCGGGTGCTTCTCCTGAGCTCGATGACCTTGAACGGAAGTGTCTCGCCCACGATGGCCTGCTTGCCGTCCTCCTTGATGAGGTCGCGGCTGAACGCGAAGCCCTCGTCGTCACCCTCAAGCTTGATGTTGGCGCCCTTGTCGGTAAGGGAGGCAACCGTACCCTCGACAACGGAGCCTACAGGGTATTTCTCCTCGATGGCGTCCCAAGGATTAGGGGTGAGCTGCTTGTGGCCAAGGCTGAGCTTGTGGTTGGCCTCGTCGAAGTCAAGGATCTGAACGTCGATGACATCACCAGGAGCCACGAGCTCTGAAGGATGCTTGATCTTGTTCCAAGAGAGGTCGCTGATGTGGATGAGTCCCTCAACGCCATCCTCTGGCTCTGCGAACACACCGAAGTTGGTGATGTTGCGAACGACAGCCTTGTGAACTGATCCTACAGGGTACTTGTCGCGGATGCTCTCCCAAGGGTTAGGGGTGAGCTGCTTCAGACCGAGGGACATCTTCCTGTTCTCACGGTCGATGGAGAGAACCTTGGCCTCTACCTCGTCACCTACCTTGAGGAACTCCTGAGCGCTGTGGAGTCTTGGAGACCAAGACATCTCAGACACATGGATGAGACCCTCGACACCCGGCTCGATCTCTACGAAAGCGCCGTAGTCGGCGATGAGGACAACCTTACCCTTGACAACGTCGCCTTCTTTGATGTTGGCGTCGAGATTGTCCCAAGGATGAGGGGTAAGCTGCTTGTAGCCAAGGGCGATTCTCTTCTGCTGAGGATCGAACTCCTTGACGACAACCTTGATCTTCTGGTCAAGGGAAACGACCTCCTCAGGGTTGTCGATCCTGCCCCAAGACAGGTCTGTGATGTGGATGAGACCGTCAACACCGCCGAGGTCAACGAAGACTCCGTAGTTGGTGATGTTCTTGACGGTACCCTCGAGGATCTGTCCCTTCTCGAGCTTGCTGATGAGTTCGGCCCTACGCTGCTCCTGCTCGGCTTCGAGAAGAGCCTTGTGGGAAACGACAACATTGCGGAACTCCTGGTTGATCTTGACGATCTTGAAGTCCATTGTCTGGTTGACGTAAGCGTCGTAGTCGCGGATAGGCTTGATGTCGATCTGTGAGCCCGGGAGGAAAGCCTCGATTCCGAAGACATCGACGATCATACCGCCCTTTGTGCGGGTCTTCACGAAGCCCTTGACAATCTCGTCGTTGTTGAACGCCTCGTTCACTCTGTCCCAAGACTTGAGGGCGCGTGCCTTCTTGTGGGAAAGGATGAGCTGGCCTTTCTTGTCCTCTGCGGACTCAACGTAAACCTCAACCTTGTCACCGACCTTGAGGTCTGGATTGTAACGGAACTCAGGAGCCTGGATGACACCCTCGCTCTTGTAACCTATGTTGACGATAACCTCTCTCTTGGAGATGGCGGTAACGGTTCCTTCAACGACCTCGTTCTCCACGATCTTGGAGAGAGTCTGGTCATAAGCGTCCTCAATGGACTTCTTGTCCTCGCCGCCGTAAATCTCGGCGCCGCCTTCAAACGCGTCCCAGTCGAACTTGTCCGGAGCCACGGATGCGTTGAGAGATGTTTTCTTTGCCGGGGCCTCGGCCTTAGGCGCTTCCTGTACAGGAGCCTCTACCTTAGCTTCCTCAGCTACTTTCTGTGTTTCTTCTGCCATAATGGTAATTAAAGATAACTAGTTGTTTAACAATATTTTTACGCCCTACCGGACACACCAACACGGCACGGCCGGTCAAAAGGCGTGCAAAGATAGGCAAAATCATCTGATTTACAATAAGAAAAAGGTATTATTTTACAACAGCTTGTTCCTTTTGAAGAGGAACAGCACCAGCGCGACCGTCAGCAGCATCACGCCGAGCAGCAGCACCCACATCCAGCTCTTGTCCATCAGCGGCATAGGGACGTTCATCCCGTAGAAGCTCGCCACAAGGGTCGGAGGCATCAAGAGCACGGAGACAAGGGTGAATATCTTCATGATCTTGTTCTGGTCCAGGTTGATAAGACCGACAACCGTGTCCTGAAGGTACTCAAGCCTCTCGAAACCGAAATTCGTGTGGTTGATCAGGGAATTGATGTCCTGGAGCAGAACCGAGAAACGCCTGTGCAGATCCTTCGGGTACTTGTCGCTGCGAAGCATATTCGAGATCAGACGCTGCTTATCGACGATGTTCTCGCGCACGAGCATCGTGTTTTCCTGCAACTGGTTGATGTCCAAGAGGAAGTCCTCGTCGATGTCTTCCTGCTGGTTGATTCGCTTGCTGTACTGGGAGATCTCCTTGCTCATAAGCTCGATCATATCCGCGTCCAGATCGACACGCTGGTCCATAATGCTGGCGAAGACCGTGTAGCCATTCGGATATGACTGAGGCATCGCGACTATCCTGCGCTGGAGCTCGGTGAAGCTTCGCAGCGGAACATCCCTCAAGGTCGTAAGACAATTCCCGACGAAAGTGAACGAGACGGCCTCCATCGAATAGTCCTCCGGTCCCGGCATCAGGAAGTTGGTGTTCGCGAAGATCGCGTTCTCCGTCTCGGAGAAACGTGACGAACTCTCAATCTCCTCAGCCTGCGCGCGGCTCTGGATTTCCTCTCCAAGAAACTCATCCACAGTGTGTTTCTCCTCTCCGGACGGAGAAAGGATGTCAATCCAAAGGACATTGTCCCTGCTGATTTTAGAAAGCTCCGTTTCAGACTGGGAAACCAACAGCTTGCCGTTCAGTCTGTAGAAAATCGCGATCATACTCTTCCTGTATTATTCCCGGCCCGAGCGTGGGAAAGGTTCCACTTCAATGCGCTGACGTTACGGAGAAGTCAGTCCACAAAAATAAGAATATTTTATGGACTAAAAAAATTTAGTCCATAAAATATTAATTCACCCCCAGTCGCTTCGCGACAGCCCCGGTGGGGCACGGGGAAAGGTTTCCCCGAAACCCCTTCGGTCGCTTCGCTCCTAGTCCCACGACTCTAAAACTAAATGAATCCCAGCAGGATGTTCAGGCCGATGAGGATGAGGACAGAGCCGCCGATCAGCTCCGCCGGACGGCCGAAGCGGCAGCCTATTCTTTGACCACCGAACATTCCGCCGATCACGGAAAGCATGGTCACAATGAAGACGGCGGCGAGGTTCATCATCATCTTGCCGGTAGGGACTAAACCCATGGAAAGGCTGATGCCGACGGTGAAAGCGTCAATGCTGGTGGCCACGGCCCCGATGATGACATTCTTGAGGCCGTTCAGGTCGCGAGACTCGTCCTCGTTCTTCACGGCTCCCAGAATCATCGACCCGCCGACATAAAGCAGCAGCAGGAATCCTATGAGACTGGCGACTTTATGAATATGTCCGACGAATATGTCGCCGAACAGCCAGCCCAGGGCCATAAGTGCAGTCTGAACTACTCCGAACACGAAAGCGATCGGAAGGATCTTTCTCCAGGATATTCCTTTAAGGGTGACGCTTGAGCACGTCGAGACAGCGAAGCAGTCGGCGCAGAGCGACGCGGCCAGAAGCAGGGATTCAACTATCGATAATAACATTGCCAGGTAAGCTTTTATACAAGCATCCGCAAATTCTTATGGCTTGAAAGTCTGGCGGTTGACTATCGAGCGTCCCAGAGTGAGCTCATCGGCATATTCAAGGTCATCCCCGAAACCCAGACCTCGGGCAAGGGATGAGACTCTGACTTGATATTCAGAAATCTGACGGTAGATGTAGAATGAGGTGGTCTCGCCCTCCACGTCGCCGCTCAAGGCCAGGATTATCTCGACCTCCTCTGGCTTCACGTCTCCGGACACGAGCATATCCCTTACCCTTTCAACCAGTCGGGCGACCGTGATGTCCGACGGGCCGATTCCGGCGATCGGCGAGATTATTCCGCCAAGCACGTGATAGACACCACGATACTGCCCCGTGTTCTCGATGCTCATCACGTCTCGGACATTCTCCACGACACAGATAGTCTTATGGTCACGGGACTTGTCGGCGCAGATCGGACAGATGTCCTCGTCTGAAATCATCCAGCACTGCCGGCAGTACTTCGCCTCGTCCCTCATCTTGACTATCGAGTCGGCGAAATGGTGCACGTTCTCAGAAGGCTGCCGCAGCAGATGCAGGGCCAGGCGCAAGGCGCTGCGCTTGCCCACCCCCGGAAGGGAGCCTATGGCCTGCACAGCGTCCTCCAAAAGTTTTGATGGAAATGTCTCCGGAACCGTCATCTACTTAACCTCACCTTTCTGGTAAGCGTTCACGGCCGCGCGGACCTGACCATATTCAAGCAAAAGCTTGCGGGCGAAGTCGTAGTCCTCGATGCCGGTCTCGCCCATGATCATCCTGGTTCCGCGATCGACGAGCTTACGGTTCGTCAGCTGCATGTCCACCATCTTGCTGCCCTTGACATGGCCGAGACGGATCATGGACACAGTCGAAATCATGTTCAGAACCAGTTTCTGGGCCGTGCCGGCCTTCATTCTGGTGCTGCCGGTCACGAACTCAGGCCCTACAACGACCACTACAGGCACCTCGGCGGCCGCGGCCACCGGAGAATTCTCGTTGCAGGTGATGCAGCCTGTCAGAAGGCCGTTCTCGCGGGCTGTCTTCAATGCCCCGATCACATAAGGGGTTGTGCCAGAGGCCGCGATTCCGATCACGACATCATTCTTTGTCGGTGAATATGCCTGGAGGTCTCTCCAGCCTCCCTCGACGTCGTCCTCAGCTCCTTCCACAGCGTCGCGGATGGCGCTGTCACCACCGGCCATGAAGCCGATGAACACGTCGTGGACTCCGTAGGTCGGAGGGATCTCGGAAGCGTCCACTATGCCCAGACGGCCACTCGTCCCGGCTCCGAGGTAGAACACACGACCGCCGAGAGGAACCCTCTCCACGATGCCGTCCACAAGTTTCCGAATCTGCGGTATCGCTCCGGCCACAGCGACCGGAACCGTCCTGTCCTCAGTGTTGATCGCGTTCAGCAACTCTTCTGTGGACATCTTCTCAAGGTGGTCATACCTTGAGGACTGTTCTGTTGTTCTTGAATCTTCCATAACATCTTATGCCGGAACATCTCCGGCGAAGCCATTATTATTTCTTTCCTAAATGATATTCGACGAGACCTTCGATCGGGGCCGGGATGATTGTGGAGAAACGGATTCCGTAAGGTTCGGCGACCTTCCTGATGATGTTCCTGTTGGCATAGCCGAAACCGCCCACTACACCCACCGGGTACCTGTCGATGTCGTACTGCATCAAAGCCCTCTCGATGAAGTCCCTGAAATTCTGCTCCACAAGGCCGCGGACATATTCACAGGTGCCGTACCTCTGAAGAATCCACGGAGCGAATGAGCCGAGGTACTTTGAAGGGGCCTCGCCACGGTAGACGTTCTGCACGACGGTCATGTAGTCAACCTTGAAATCCCTGGCGAACTCACCCGCGACCGGCTCCGGCACAAGTCCCTTGAGGAAATCGGCCATGAAAAGCCTGCCGAGCCTCGCGCCGCCGCCCTCGTCTCCGAGGATGAATCCGGCAGAGCGGACGTTCTTCACCACATTCGTCCCGTCGAAAAGACAGCTGTTGGAGCCTGTGCCCATGATGGCCGCGACTCCGGGCTTGTGGCCGCACACGGCACGCGCCGCGTCCAGAAGATCCGAGGCATATTCCATCTCAGCCTCCGGGAACAACGACCTGAGCACGTGATCCAGCCCCTTCGCCTGCGGAGGCACCTTCTCACCTTCCGGCACAATCAGGCCGGCGGCGTAGAAATGGATCTCGGACACCTTTGAGTCCAGTCCCTTGGCCTTGAACTCGGCCATCGCTTCGGCCACTATCCCCTCGATGACATCCTGCGGCATCGTGGCCAGATTCATGCCCGCGGTCTTGACATTAATAGGTTCCTTGTCCAGGGCCGCCGCGCACCAATCGGTCTTCGTCGCCCCGCTTTCCACAATGATAATCATAATCGAATCTTTTTATGCCCGGCGATGCTTCCACCGCCGTGGTTGAAAATCATGCAAAGATACTTCTTTCCAGCGAAATACTATAATTAATTCACAGGACACTTACCTCAGCGCCTTCCTCATGACAGGCAGCACCCTCTCCACGTAGCGCATCATTCCGAGGTCGGTGAAATGGACGCCATCAACAGTGGCCTCGCCGTCATCGCCGATCAGGCCGTCGGTGGAGACGTAGTACAGCCTCTTTTCGCCAGCTTTTTTCAGCTTCTTGTACAGGGCAAGCTGTGCGGCGTTCTTGGATGTAACCTCCTCCAACATCTTCTGATCAAAACGGGTGTGAGGAAATGTCGGATCCTCGACGAGGATCACCGGGACATCCGGGAAAGCATTCCTGATGATTCTGAAGAACTTCTCCCCCCTTTCGTTTATCAGTTCGGCGGAGGAGTTCGGGACATAGTCGAGCACGATCAGGCTCGGGTTCTGGACACGGGTGATATATTCAGCGATCTCATAGTCCAGCCGTGCGTTGCCGCTGAATCCAAGGTTGATGACCTCCCTGTCGAGTTTCCGTCCAAGAATCGACGTGAACGCCATTCCCGGGCGCGAGGCGCAGCCGCCTTGAAGTATGCTGGTGCCGTACATGACAACCGGGCTGTCAGACCTCGGGCTTTCAACCGCAGGAGCCTCGATGACAGAACCCTCGTCGATGCCGATCTCAAGGGAATCTATACCGTTATACATGGAGAGGTAAAGCATATATTCCCTCATTTCAGGCTTCATGTTGGCAACTATTGTCTTGCTCTTCACAACCTTGTCGCGTCCACCCCAGTCGAATCCGCTGCCGGCGAAGCGCCAACCGTCCTTCCTTGTAAGAACATATAGATCCAGACCATTGTCTCCAACATCGGTCATGTGCGGCATGTACTGGCGCGGAGAGGTGGACTTCCATCTGGCGCATATTCTTGTGGAGTTGGAACGGAAACGTATGTAGAGTCCGGCCGAATTGCGGCCAAGGTCCCAAACAGGCTCCCTTACCACGCCTTTGAGTTCCGAAGGAAGACGCTCGTAGCGGGCCGAGGTCTCCTCCACACATTTTCCATAGAGCGGAAATGCGGAAGCCTCATTATAGACGACATTCTTGTCCTGGGCGGAGGACGCAAGCCCGGCAAGGAACGCAAGAGCGATGCCGGCAAGGAGGATTTTCTTATGATTATTCATATTCAGAAACAATTAGTTGATGTATTTTCCTTTTCTCATCCAATGGAACAGGCCGTAGGCAGCCGCGGCCACATAGGCGACATAAAGCAGAGTCAGCCAGTACTGCCCCTCCATGAAGCACATTACCACCAGGATGATGTCAGCGACGATCCAGATGAGCCAGTGGTACGGGATGGATCTTCCCAGCCAATAGGTGGCCACAACGGACATCATCGCGGAAGCGGCGTCCAACCAAGTGCTTGAGCCGCCCAACGCATGAAGCAGCCAGACAAGCAGAGGCGTGCCGGCAATGAAGGTCACTGCGCTCCACAATGCAGTCCTTCCGTCCATCCTGCCAAGATGGACAGCGGGATCTTGCCCGCCGCCGTCACCCTCCAGAAGTCTGCTGTCCTTCCGCCATTGGTAAAGCCCCCAGACTGACATCACCACATAATAAATGTTCAGCGACATGTTGGACCAGACATGCTGGATGGCGAATGAATATGCGCACGCAAGGCCTGTGGCTATCCCGAAATACCACATGCCGTTCTTCTGGAGAACCTCCAGAACGATGTAAGGCACGCCCGTCACAAGAGCGAAAACCTCAATTATACCGATTATGTCCATGGGCTGCAAAAATAGTTATTTTTCACACAGTTCGCCTTGAATATCATCCGTTTTTGCATAACTTTGTGAAAATTCTATCATTTTTTGTTGAAAACAGATTATTTATGTCTTTCAGAACCAGAACCGCACTATTCGTGGCATTGACACTAACGCTCCCTGCCACATTCAATTCCTGCGTCAATGAAGACTACGACCTGACAAAGGACATAGACAAGACAATTTGCATCGACGGGGAAATCAGCGCCCCGATAGGCAACTCGGAGACAATCTTCGTAACGGATCTTCTGAATCTTGACGGCGACGAATCAGATGTCCTGTTTTTGGACATCAATGACAACTACGTCCTGACTTTCATGGGCAACCGCACTGAGGCCAGCTTTACGGTACCTTCCTTCAGATTCTCCGGCGACATTATGGCCAATGGAGGACATCTCGGACTCATAAAACGGTCTGACATAATGGAAGAGCTGGCCCCAGGACTGTCAGGCACAGGTCTGCCTGTCCCAAAAGGCCTCACAGTGAAAAGAACTTTCGACGCGTCCACAACCCCTCTGGAGATAGACGAGGATATTCCTGAAGAGGTCACTGATGTCAAAGACATCCACGGGAACGCCGTCGCCAAGGTCACCTTCCTCGCCAACACCGGAAAAGCCACACTCTCCGGTCTCACCGTTGACTTTCCTGACTATCTGATATTCGCGGGCATTTCCAAAGGTCAGATTGACTGCGACTTTGACAAGGAGAGCAACACTCTCAGGTTCGGACAGGTCGAGGTGGGCCGGGTCATGAGTGAAGTCTCTTTGGACATCACAGGAATAGATCTCACAAAGATTCCTGCCGGGCAAGGTTTCATCCGGGACAGGCACAAGATGCTGCTGAATGACAACATCACACTAACCGGGTTCGAGGTGAGCCTGCTCACCGATGATCTCGGAAACACATTCGGCGACATTCCAGAGGAAGTACACATCGACACAGGCATCAAACTCAACTCTCTTGACATCAAGGATGTCACAGTCAAGGTCGATCCTAAAGTCGCCATCACTCCTCAGGCCATCAATGTTGGCAAACTTCCAGACTTTGTCAACGGAGACGGGGCCGTGCTCGACCTGTACGACCCGCAGATCATGCTGTTTCTCGGCAACGACAGTCCTTTGACCATGAGCCTTAACGCGGATCTCGAATCATACAAGGGAGCTTCCAGGAACACCGTCCATATCGGTGACAATGGCGGAGCCACCGACAAGATCACCGTGAAATCCGGAATGACATCCAGGATTTACCTGTCCCGCACTGGGGAGAGCGCGCCATCGGGCTACCAGAATGTCAAGGTCTCAAATCTGTCCGACATCGTGAAGAACGTGCCTGAGAGAATCTCGATAGCCAACATCGACGTCAAGGCCGACGACGAGTTCGTCACCGTACAGACAGACAAGTCTTACAATTTCTATTGCAGCTACAGCATCATCGCCCCGCTTGCGTTCGGAAAGGACATGAGGATCGACTACTGCAGCGACTACGACGGTTGGAACGAAATCTTCAATTCCGAAGACGTTGACTATGAGATCAACAGCGCGGTCGTGACATTCGATTGCGTGAACACGATACCTTTTGGCATTGAGATGACGGCCGCGGCCATTGACAAGGAGGACAACGTGATTCCTGAAATCACCGTCACAATAGAGGGGAATGTCTCATCAGGATCAGTCGACAAGCCGTCCAAAACCCCGATGACGCTGAACCTCAAGACCTCATCAGGAGATGACATGCGCAGACTTGACGGCATCAGGATGAACAATAGAATCTCCGGAGCGGACAATGACCATTCAGGCGTCTGCCTGAACAAAAGGCAGAGCATCAAATTGGAGAACATGAAGATAAAGATCAAAGGTGCCATCAACACCGAACTCTAATCAAAACGAGAAAATGAAAAAGATCATCATACTTATGGCAGCCTCTGTTTTAGCTGCAGGCAGCGCGTTCGCCCAGCAATCATTCAGGTCGGCGTACTTCCTCGACGGCTATAACCACAGGCACGAGTTCAATCCGGCTTTTGCCTCCAGAACAAGTTATTTTTCTGTTCCGGTCATCAGCGCATTCAATCTGGAGACGCAGAGCAACCTGGGAGTCAGCACCTTCCTCTATCCTGTCAACGGCAAGTTGACCACTTTCATGAATTCTTCCGTCAGCGCGGATGAATTCCTCGGAAAACTGGATCCCGAGAACCGCCTCAACCTGAACAACAGGATTTCCCTTTTCTCTCTCGGAATCAAAAGCCGGAAATCCTTCCTCACCTTCGATGCCGGCATGAAGACCACAACGGATGTCAATCTGCCTTATGGTCTTTTTGACTTCATGAAGAACGCAGGAAAATACCAGCAATACGAGATTTCAGACATCTCCGCAAAGATTGACAGCAGACTGGAGTTCGCCCTCGGCTACAGCCGTCAGGTTTCCGACCGTCTGAATGTGGGAGCCAGAGTTAAATTCCTTGTCGGAATAGCGAACATCGAGGCCAATATCGACAGGATGAGCATCCAGATGAACGAAGACAAATGGTTGATCCAATCTCAGGGAACATTGAAGTCCTCCTCTTTCATGGACATCAAGACAAAGGGAGAAAGCGGGGCTGAGATCTCGGATCCGTCGGACAAGGATCTGCTTGACTTCGACAGCATCGAGGCCACGGAAGATGGCTCTCTTATAAGCGGATTCGGCGCAGCCATCGATCTCGGAGCCGAGATGGAAGTCATCGACGGTCTGAAAATCTCTTTCGCGGTCAATGATCTGGGCTACATGTCATGGAAGAACACAATCTCCGCGCAGACCAGCGGCAAAGGATGGTCTTTCGAGGGGTTCGACGAGGTTGCGCTTGACGGGGACAAGGAGAACTCGCTCAAGAAGCAGTTCGAAGACCTGACAGATGACATGATGGACATGTTCGATTTCAGGAGGACGGAGAAAGACGGCACGAACGGGGGAATGATCTCCGCCACGATCAATGCAGGAGTTGAATATTCCATGCCGTTCTACAGGGATTTGACCGCGGGTGTCCTCAGCTCAACCCACATCAATGGAGGCTACACATGGACGGAGGCGCGTCTGTTCGCCAACCTCAAGCCGGCCAGATGGTTCAGCTGTGGCGTGAACTACGCAGTGTCAAAGTTCGGCTCGACAATGGGTGCCGTAATCGGATTCCATACGAGCGGATTCAGCATGTTCGTCGGCTCCGATCATCTCAACTTCAAGTTGGCTAAGGCAAACGGTTCGCTGCTCTACCCTTACGAGAGGCTGAACGCAGACATCAACTTCGGCATCTCGTTCAATCTGGGAAAATAACAGAGTCGTAATGAAGCGCTCCGGTCGCCGAGCTTGTCAAAGCGCCGAAGCGCACCAATGGCAGAAACAAATCAAAACAGCTCCTAAATCAGCGACACAAGCACATAGCTCCAATGCGCCGCGAAAGCGGCGGCGAGTCCTCCGATTGTGTGCGCGAGGATGGCCTTCGGGGTCAATTCCCTGTAACCCAGCGAGTCAAGCATGGCCGTGTGGGTGCTGAGGAATCCGCTCCAGCACATTCCGATGGCGGTGAAGACGGCGATCGCGTTGCCGTCGGCCCAACCGTTGGCCACAAAGTTAGGCACGAGGCTGAGGGCAGCCCCAACAGCTCCGAGAGATGTGATCGGGAACGCCACAAGGTGAGGGTCATTGAATCCGAACAGAGCCTTGAACACGAAATCGATCTTGTCGGCCAGCCAAGGCAGGATCTCCACGCCCTCGTAGGCCGCGCCCGTGTAAGCACCTGAGGCAGAAGGGCCGAAAGTCAGAATCATCACGAATGTGGATATTATGAGCACACCCGGGATGATGGACATTCCGACCTCGACTCCCGAACGGCCGCCGTCCAGAAGGCAGTCCAGAATCCTTGTGAAAAGCGACTTCTTCTCCTCTTCCTTTTCTTCGGCCTCCTCTTCCTCAATGCCTTCGCAAGCCTCCTCGGTAAGGTACTGAGGGAAAGCTTTCAGCGTGAATCTCTGCATAAGCCTTGTGGAGACGATGCAGCCGCAGAACGCCCCGAAAAGGCCGATCAGCGACTCCTTGAAGAAGCCTTGCCCCATCATAAAGACGATCACGATGAGTCCCATTCCGAACGCCGTTCCGAAATTGGTCAGGGAAATCAGCTGGTACTTCTTGAAATATTTGCTGAATCTCTTGTCCTTTGACAGCGAGATGATCGCCGGGTTGTCCGACAGGAATGTCATCACGGCACCCAGCGAGGCGACTCCCGGAAGGTTGAACAGCGGTTTCATCAGCGGTCGGAGCAGTTTCTCCAGAATGGATACCACCCCGAACTCGGCGAACAGGCGGCTGAGCGCTCCCATCAGCACACAGATGGACATCAGGTAGAACACGGTGTTGATCAAAAGATCATGTGCGGTTTTCATCACGGTGTTGAGCATGTTGGCCATACCCATCGAGACACCAAGATAGGTGAAGAAACCGATGACGATGACAAGGCAGATCACCCCGTTCAGGGCGGGGCTCGAAGACTTTTTCTTGGTCTTATTCATAACAGGCTTGTTAACGCTTTAGAGGCGGAATATTCAGAAACTATCGTTTGAGCAGACTCATCCGCCATGTGAGGCCGACGCTGGCGATCTGTTGGTTGTCAAGCAAGACACCGGCAGGGTTGCCGTTGTCCCCGAATGAGTGGCAGAATGTGGCGTGGAGGCGGATGCTCTTGTCAGCAAGCGGGAAATATTCCACACCGCAGCCGACTCTTCCCATCGATGTGCCCGGCATGACACACCAATCCCCTTCCCTGTCAAGATCGTTATGGTCAAAGCTCGCCTTTCCAAAGACATTCAACTTGTCATTGAATGAATATGCCACCTTACCGATGAGCGTGAAGTCCCTCAGGAACGACATCTTGTCCACGAGCGACCGGTTCATAAAGTCTGCGAACACAGTTAACTTCCCTAAAGAGAAATGGTTGCCGAGGGCGAGATAGTTGATGAACTTTCCGGGAAGATATTCAATCATATTCAGTGACCAGATGGAATCAAAACAGCCATGGGAGCCGTTCCACATCAGGTTGTAGGCATACAGGTCACTGTTCTCCCGCCGGAATGGACTCTGGCAGAGCTGGAACCGCAGCAGGTCAGTTCCTCCGCCAAATGAATATCCCGCGTTGACTCCCATCTGGTAGCAGGAGATGTTGCTGCAATATTCGGAAAAGAAGTAGATGTCGATAGGAGCGATGTCATATTCATACCCTCCGATCTCGACAATCTGCTTGCCGCCGGAGAAGCTCCAACGCTCGTCCGGCCTATAAGTGAGGTAAAGGAAGTCCGTGGCGTTGAAGAAACTTTCACTGCCGTGGCCGCGGTAGAGCCGCTGCCGGTAGTTGTAGGAGAAATGTTCGTTGAACTCTCCGTTTATCAGAATGCTGACATTCTTGCCCTTGAAGCCGCAGTTGCCCTTGACGGCATCCCCGCCCAGGTACTCACGCTGGTAATCCACCCTGGCCTGAAGCCCGATATTCACCAAGTTACCGTCCTGCGCTCCCGCAGTCCGACTTACAAAAAGCAACAAAATCACCGCAATCGGCGTCTTTTTGATACGCATACTCAATTATGTGGTTCAAATTTCCGGCAAAATTAAGCATAAAAATGATAATCCCAAACCTTTTTGTCTCACCTTTTTTTGCCCACTGAGCCGATTATGGGCGTCCCGACGGTTTCGAGAACCGAATTTCGGTCGCTCCGGTCACTGAGCCTGTCGAAGTGACCCACCACAGCTCCACCGTGATAAGTAAATAACTATAAATGAATATATAACAAATTCCCTCCAGTCGAAATCGACCAGAGGGAATCATATTTCTAACTGATTGTCAAGAGCTTACGCTCCACAAACAAATTACTCAGCCTTGCCGTTTGAACCAAGAACGTCAACGATCTTGTGCTCGTAGAGCTTCTTCATCTCGTCGCGGGCTGGTCCGAGGTACTTTCTTGGGTCGAACTCACTTGGCTTCTCGGCGAAGACCTTGCGGACAGCGGCGGTCATGGCGAGACGGGAGTCAGAGTCGATGTTGATCTTGCAGACAGCGCTCTTGGCGGCCTCACGAAGCTGCTCCTCAGGGATACCTACAGCGTCAGGAAGCTTGCCACCGTACTGGTTGATGATATCGACATATTCCTGAGGAACTGAAGATGATCCGTGGAGTACGATAGGGAATCCAGGGAGCTTCTTCTCGATCTCGTGGAGAACGTCGAAAGCGAGTGGAGGTGGAACGAGACGGCCTGTCTTAGGGTCTCTTGTGCACTGCTCCGGCTTGAACTTGTAGGCACCGTGAGAGGTACCGATGGAGATGGCGAGTGAGTCGCAGCCTGTGCGGGTAGCGAAGTCGATGACCTCCTCTGGCTTTGTGTAGTGAGACTCCTCAGCGGCAACCTCATCCTCAACGCCGGCGAGAACGCCAAGCTCGGCCTCAACGGTGACGTCATACTTGTGAGCGTACTCAACAACCTTCTTGGTGAGGGCGATGTTCTCCTCGTAAGGAAGGGCGGAACCGTCGATCATCACTGAAGAGAATCCCATGTCAACGCAGCTCTTGCAAAGCTCGAAGCTGTCGCCGTGGTCAAGGTGAAGAACGATCTGAGGATGCTCCCAACCGAGTTCCTTGGCATACTGAACAGCGCCTTCGGCCATATAACGGAGAAGGGTCTGGTTAGCGTAGTTGCGGGCTCCCTTGGAAACCTGAAGGATAACCGGTGACTTCTCCTCGGCTGAAGCCTGGATGATAGCCTGAAGCTGCTCCATATTGTTGAAGTTGAAGGCAGGGATAGCGTAGCCACCCTTCACGGCCTTTGCGAACATCTCTCTGGTGTTGACCAGGCCAAGATCTTTGTATGATACCATAATTCTATGAATTTAGAAATTAATTATCCGTTTTTCCGACATTGGTTCTCTTCAAATGCCGTGCAAAGTTACGCTATTTTTCACAAAAAATTTATATTTTTGTTTGTTTAAACGTTTAACAATTACTACAATGACTATAGGTGACGATTTCAAAATCCTGTCTGACAAAACGACCGATGGTGTCAGGCACATCACGGCGGTTCCGAGCGCGATCGTGTGCTCGGCTCAGATTGACTTTGACCTTATCGAGGGGAAGATCCACAATTTAAGGTACATCAAAGGTTGTGACGGGAACCTTCAGGCGATCGGGAGGCTTCTGGAGGGGATGGAGGCCGGCAAGGCGGTCGAGATCCTGTCGGGAGTCAATTGCCACGGGCGCGGGACCTCGTGCTCAGATCAGCTGACTCGGGTGCTGCGTAAAGTTATCGGTTAGATTTCGGATTTAGGCGTCCCTGCTCCGGCGGGAATGACGGACTTACGCTTCGCGCCCTATCCGGGTGAATGTCCATCATTCCCCGCCGGAGCAGGGACGCGAAAACAGGGACGTGGAAAAGAGATCAAAGCAGCGGCGACAAATTAATTATCGGGATTATGCATTTTAGGCTTAATAGTTATAGCAATATCAATTATTAGACGCAAGCACAGAATGCATATCTTGGTTACAAGGCTCTATAATTAGTTGGAGCCAGATATTTTCCGTGAACTTGCGGCAGTCCCGGCGGAAATTCATAAATCGCTATGTATCAATGAGTGGAGCGCCACTTATTGACATTTATTGTTTTAGATTATCCTGGCAGTCATTTTTAGAGGGCAGGATTCACGAATATATTCATTATAAATCCGTTACAGATTAGGGGAACCTTTGTCTTGAATGAAGGAGAGATAGCGGCGGAGGATGATGCCGTGACGGCCTACCTGAAGGATCAATGGCATTGAGGAGAGGTCGAAAGTGTCGAGGAGGGACTTGGCGAGGGCGGGATTGGTGACCATAATCTCATCTACGTTCACGTCCAGGGTTCTCAGGCCAAGGGAGTCGGCGGCGGAGAGTTCGGCCTTGCAGACCGGGCAGCCTTCGGTGTGGAAGACTATGTAGCCGCCTTTTCTGCGCAGGCGGTTCCATTTCCTCGTCCAGTCATGGAGGAAAAGGGCGTTGGCATCATTCCGAGATTGGATTAAGGTATGGTCACCGTGTGCCTTATCGCTTACGTCGACCTGTTCCAGAGAACGATCGGACGCTTGGTTACGGTTGTTAACTTCATCCTGTTCCTGAATACGGTCCGGCCAGACGGTGGTGTCTGACTGAGATTCAGCCGAAGAACTCTTGGAAATGAGGTCCTTTGCCTTCGGGAGTTTCGAGCCGACGGGGGTGCGGGAAAGGAGGTCTTTCATCATACGGGCAAGGCCTACGACCTTGAGGGTGTCGTCTTGCGTGTTCCAGATTCCGGGACGGGAGAGGATATATTCATTGATGAAAGGGAGGGCGCCTTCCTTGCTGAGTTCATCGCGGCGAGAGGTAAGCCAGTAGAGAAGATCGCCTTCGAGGTGCTTGAAGGAGAGGGTGTCCGACTTGGCCAAGGTGCTTGATTCCAGGGCTTTTGCCATCGACAGGATTCGGGTGGGGGCGGGGCGCTTCGGCAGGCTCGGCGACCGGTCGGTATCATCGTACGACGCGAACAGTTCATCCATCAGAGCTGCGGAGGCGGCACTGCCATATTCATAGTCCACAAAGCCGGGGAGGACGATGTCGAGAAGGCGCTCAAGGGCATCGCTGTCAAGCCCGCGGCCTATGATGATCCCCTCCTTATCGATCAGAAACATCCTCGGGGTCTGCAGGACACCGTATTTCATCTGGTAGTCGGACGCGATCTCGGGGTCCCAAAGGTTGAATATCCTGGTGCGCGGAGCGTTGATGTTCATTCGCTCAGAGAGCCACCTTCCCCAGCTTTCCTTATCGCAGCCGGTGTAAACCGCATAAAGATCGACAGGCCAGTCCCGGGAATCCAGCAGTGGACGGAGCCGCATCAGCTCCAGCTTGCATTTGGCGCAGTCGGTGTCATAAAAAAGCAGCACACGGTAGCGGTCCGAGCGGCCTCCGAACAAGACGGAATCCCCCTCAAAGCTCTCCATCGCAAACGAAGAAGCCGGTTTCCCAAGAAGCGACTGACGATTGAAGTCAGCGAATATCCTGGCGTTGAAAAGGACCTCTTCCCCGCCCATACTGACGCGTCCGGAAGCGAACCAAGTGTCAGTGAGATGAACCGCCACGCCTTCGTCTCCCATAAGGGTCGAGTTAAGGTAGTGCTCGTAGGCCTTGAGGGCGATGTGCTGGCGCAGAAGCGAATCCTTGGCCGAATCAATCAGAAGGTCGCATTCACGGGACTTGACATCAACATTCTCTGGCTCAAGGATTTGAAAATATTTATCCAACCGCTTGTCAAGCTCCGCCAGACGGGTTGAATCAACCTGCGCAAAGCAGCGAAACGGCAGCAAAAGCCAAAGAATGAATATGACCGCGCGGCGACTCATCTGACCTCCGGCAACACAACCCCTTCAGGGATAAACTGCGACAGATCGCCGTGATGGCGCACCACATCCCTCACAGCCGAAGACGATATATGTGAATATTCCTGAGCGGTAGGGATGATGATGGTGTCCACCTCCGGAGCCAGATGACGGTTCGCGTCAGCGATCGCCTGCTCGTTGTCGAAGTCTGTCATATTCCTGACTCCCCTGACAATGTGGCGGACTCCGAGCTCACGGCAGATGTCGATGGTAAGTCCCTCATAGTGAATGATCCGGACCCCTTCCATTCCACGGGTCGCCTGACGGATGATGTCCTCGCGCTGCTCCATCGAAAAGAAGCCACGCTTGTCCTGATTGATTCCCACGGCCACTATGACCTCATCGAAGATGGTCAAGGCCCTTGTCAGGATATTCAGATGGCCTGACGTGAACGGGTCGAAGGACCCCGGGAACAATGCTATGCGATTCATTATAAATTCTTTGAATATGATGGCCAAAAAGCCGGATTACAGTTGCCAGTTTATCGGAGTCTTGCCCTCACTGGCAAGGATCTCGTTCGTCCTGGAGAAATGGCGGCACCCGAAAAAGGCTCCGCGTGCCAAAGGAGACGGATGCGCCGCCTCCAGCACATAGTGCCGTGAGGTGTCGATGAGTTCCTTCTTGCTTCTGGCGTAATTGCCCCACAGGAGGAATACGACTCCGTTGCAATTATCAGAGATATAACGGATAACGGCATCGGTAAACTGCTGCCAGCCTATTCCGCTGTGCGAAGCCGCCTCACCTGAACGTACAGTCAGGATCGAGTTCAGAAGAAGTACCCCTTGACGCGCCCAGTTCTCAAGGTTCGGACGGCCGCTCATCCTGATCCCGAGGTCATCCTCAATCTCCTTGAATATGTTCTTGAGGGACGGCGGAGCGGGTACGTTGTCCGGCACAGAGAAGCTCAGCCCCATCGCCTGGCCGTAGCCGTGGTAGGGATCCTGCCCCAGAATCACGACCTTGACCTGATCGACAGGAGTCAGCTCGAATGCCTTGAATATCTCCGGTCCCGGAGGAAAGATCACCTTTCCATGTGCCTTCTCACCGTGCAGATAACGCGCAAGCGCGGCAAAGTAGGGTTTCTCGAACTCACCTTGCAGCGCTTTTTTCCAACTTTGTTCTATCCTTACGTCCATAACGACCGCTAAGATAGAAATTAATCTTTGAATATGTACGAAATCACGTCGTCAATGTTCTTGACATAGTGGAACGACAGGCCTTCGACATAAATCGGCTTGATGTCCTCGACATCCTTGCGGTTGTCCTCGGAGATCACGATCTCGGTCACTCCGGCACGTTTCGCGGCAAGGATCTTCTCCTTGATGCCGCCGACCGGAAGCACACGGCCTCTGAGCGTCATCTCGCCGGTCATCGCGATTCCAGCCTTCACGGCCTCGCCACGCAGGGCGGAAACCATTGAGCTGACCATAGTTATACCGGCTGACGGACCGTCCTTAGGCACAGCGCCCTCAGGTACGTGGACATGGATGTCCTTCGCCCCGAATTCCTCGGATGTCATTTTGGCAAGCTGAGGATGGGCCTTGATGTACTGGTAGGCAATCGTGGCGGACTCCTTCATCACATCGCCCAGGTTACCGGTCATCGTCATCACGCCCTTGCCGCCGCTCACCGAACTCTCCACGAACAGGATCTCGCCTCCCATCTGCGTCCAGGCCAAGCCTGTGACGACTCCAGGAGCCTCATTGCCTTTCTGAAGGTCATGGAAATTGGTCGGCAGTCCGAGATATTCCTTAAGGTGCTCCTTCTTGATGACAGTCGGATAACTCTCGCCGAGAGCGATCTTCTTGGCCGTCACACGGGCGATCTTGGCTATCTGCTTCTCAAGGCCACGAACACCGGACTCGTGGGTATATTCATCGATGATCTTCTCCAGCGCGGCCTTGTCGATGCGGAGTTCCTTCTTGCCTATTCCGTGCTCTTCCAGCTGCTTAGGCACAAGGTAACGTTTCGCGATCTCCATCTTTTCCTCGGCCAGGTAGCCTGTGACGTTGATCAGCTCCATCCTGTCAAGCAGGGCTGACTGGATCGTGGAGATGTTGTTCGCCGTGGTGATGAACAGGACATTGGACAGGTCGTAGTCGATGTCCAGATAGTTGTCGTGAAACTCCACGTTCTGTTCCGGGTCAAGCACTTCCAAAAGAGCGGACGACGGGTCACCTTTGTAGTCGTTGCCGACCTTGTCGATCTCATCCAGAACGATTACCGGGTTGGATGTGCCGGCCTTGTCGATTCCGTTAAGGATACGTCCCGGAAGGGCGCCGACATAGGTTTTCCTGTGACCACGCAGCTCCGCCTCGTCGTGCATACCACCGAGGGCGATCCTGACATATTTCCTGCCCAGAGCCTTTGCTATGGATTTGCCGAGGCTGGTCTTACCGACTCCCGGAGGCCCGTAGAGGCACAGGATCGGGGACTTCATATTCCCTTTCAGCTTGAGGACGGCAAGATATTCAATGATCCTTTCCTTCACTGTGTCAAGGCCGTAGTGGTCGCTGTCCAGGACCTTCTGGGCGTGCTTCAGGTCGAGGTTGTCCTTTGACATCTCGCCCCAAGGCAGATCGAGCAGGAACTCGATGTAGTTGTACTGGATGCTGTAGTCCGGAGAGGATGGATTGTACTTCTCAAGCTTGGCAAGCTCCTTCTCGAACTGCTTTCCGACCGCCTCCGGCCACTTCTTCGTCTTGGCCTTGGCGCGGAACTTCTCGAACTCTTCCTCCTCGTCCATTCCAAGCTCCTCCTGGATGGTACGGAGCTGATTGTTAAGGTAATATTCCCTCTGCTGCTGGTCGATGTCGCTCTTGACCTTCTGGTTGATCTCCTGCTTGATCTTCAACAGCTGGATCTGGGTGTCAAGCACTTGCAGAAGCTTCATAGCCCTGACGGTGATGTCGTCGATCCCGAGCAGCTGGACCTTCTCCATGAAGTTCTCGATCTCGACCGTGGTGGCGATGAAGTTCACGAGGAAAGCGTAGTTGTCGATGGATTTGAGCGCGCCTACCGCCTCTTTAGGAGCGAAAGACGAGGACTTTATGATGACCGCGGCCTTCTCCTTCAGGGATTCGGCGATCATCTTGGTGCTGTTGTCGTTCTCCGGGATGATGTCCTCTATGTACTTGACCCTGGCGGTGATATACGGTTCGTAAGACAGAACTCCGTCCATACGTAAGCGTTTGACTCCCTGAATGATGGCCGTAATCGTGCCGTCAGGCATCTCAAGGACTTTCATGACACGGCTCACTGTACCATATTCATAAAGATCCTTTTCGGTAGGGTCCTCCACTGTGACATCCACCTGCGGGACGGCTCCGATGAAAGAGTCACGCTTTTCCGCCTCCTTGATCAAAGTGATTGACTTCTGGCGTCCTATGGTGACAGGATAGACCATTCCTGGGAACAGCACCGCGTTCCTCAAAGCCAGAATGGGCAAAGTATCAGGAAGGTCACCAGACTCGACCTTCATTTGCTCTTCTCCCTGCATCACAGGGATTATGTTCACTTCCGCGGTCCCCGCCGGGAAGAAAATGTCCTTATTGTTCTCTGTGTTCATAATGTTCATCTAAAAACGTCACGGATTTCCTCTGACATTTTGTCAGAAATCCGGAAGTCCAAGACGCATTCTGGAATATGGTCAATCACCGTGCCAAAAAAATATGGATAATAATTTATGTATCTGATTTTGAATATTAAAAAAATAAGTCTATTTTTGCATCCTCAAACGAACTTTGGGGATTATTATGGTAAATCAAATAAATAATTTATAGATTATGACAAAGGCAGAAATCGTAAATGAGGTTGCAAAGTCAACCGGAATCGAGAAAATCGCAGTTCAGTCCGTTATCGAGGCTTTCATGGACACCGTAAAGGGTTCCATCATCAGGAAAGAGCCTGTGTACCTCCGCGGATTCGGCAGCTTCATTGTTAAGCACAGAGCGAAGAAGGCAGCCAGAAACATCACCAAGAAGACAACTATGACCATCCCTGCACACGACATCCCGGCCTTCAAGCCAGCGAAGATCTTCGTGAATGCAGTCAAGGAGGAAAAATAATTTTTAAACTTCTTTTATTATGCCAAGCGGAAAAAAGAGAAAGAGACATAAGATGTCGACGCACAAGCGTAAAAAACGCTTGCGCAAGAACAGACACAAGAAGAAGTAATACGCTTCTGTGCCTGCCATTTTAGCAGTCTGCTAGAAGAAAAAGGCTGACCGGAAGTGCCGGACAGCCTTTTTTATTATCGTTAAAGAAATAAGTCGGCAAGACGCCGGATTATTTTTGTCACCATTGTTATTTCCTTATGGAGTCAGAAAAATCTGAGAAAGATTTGATTGTCGATGTCACATCGACAGAAGTTCACATCGCGCTGATGGAAAACCATCGGCTGATTGAGCTCAACAAAGAGTCCAGCAAAGGGCACAGTTTTTCCGTCGGGGATGTTTACCTGGGAAAAGTGAAGAAGATTCTTCCTGCGCTCAATGCCGCCTTTGTGGACATCGGAGACAAGAAGGAAGCATTCGTTCATTATCTGGATCTGGGACTTTACTTCACATCGTTCGATGAGTTTGTGCGCAAGAGCAACCCGAACACGGATCTCGGAGAACTTTACTCGGGCATTCCCATCGGACCGATCCTTGAGAAGGAGGGTCGCATCGAGAACGTGCTGAAGCCAGGACAGATGATGATAGTGCAGATCGTCAAGGAACCGATCTCCACGAAAGGGTCACGACTGACCGCGGAAATTTCATTGGCAGGACGTAACATTGTACTGATTCCCTTCGCCGAGAAGGTGAGCATTTCCCAAAAAATTTCCTCAAAGGAAGAGAAAAGAAGGCTTGAGACTCTTGTCAGAAGCATTCTCCCTAAGAACTACGGAGCCATCATCCGCACGGCGGCCGAAGGCAAGAACGCCGCGGTCCTCGTGGCCGAGTTGAAGTCTCTTATTGAGAAATGGGAGTCTTCCTGGAAGAAAGTGGCCAAGTCAAAGGGCATCCAGCTGCTCTTCACCGAGTACAGCAAGACCACCACCATCCTCAGAGATCTCCTGAACGATTCGTTCTCGAACATCCATGTCAACAACGAGGCGGTTTACGAGGAGATAAAGAAATATATTTCCTTGATCTCTCCGGATCAGGAAAAGATTGTGAAGCTGTACAACGGGAAGGATCCGATCTTCGACCACTTCGAGGTCACAAGGCAGATCAAGAGCTCATTCGGCAAGGTGGTGCCGATGAAGCAGGGAGCCTATCTGGTCATCGAGACGACCGAGGCCCTCAACGTGATCGATGTGAACAGCGGCATCCGCTCCAAGACCGACAACCAGGAGGAGAACTCCTTCGAGGTCAACAAGATCGCTGCCGAGGAGATCGCACGGCAACTCAGGCTCAGGGATATGGGAGGAATCGTGATCGTGGATTTCATCGACATGGATTCCGGTGAGCACCGCAACGAACTGCACAAGTATATGCAATCACTCATGGAAAGTGACAGAGCCAAGCACAACGTGCTGCCTCTCACCAAGTTCGGTCTGATGCAGATCACCAGGCAGAGAATCCGTCCGGTGACCGAGATCAACACCGCCGAGGTCTGCCCTGTGTGCCACGGCACCGGCAAGATTTCCTCAAGCGCGGTCATCGACGAGCAGATCGAGCGGAACATCGCCTATTGCGTGGAACACGGAAAGACAGACCTTACCCTGAAGGTCAGCCCGATTCTTGGCGCATATCTGAAACGTGGCACCACGATGCTGTCAGACAAATCCTTCCTCGGGAAATGGAAGAAGAAGTACAAATGTCGGATCAACCTTGTCGAGGTGACCGACTACACCGTTCTGCAGAATGAACTTTATGATGAGAAAGGGGACAGGCTTTAGTCCCCTTTTTTCGTGCTGTATAATGCGCTGAATAATGCAAGAATAGCCGCAACGTTATATTCTCTGTCTGGCGAAACGGCGGACGAGGGTCGCGAGGAGGATGAGGACGGCCATGAGTGTGGATAGGCGGCCGATGAAGTCACCGTGGATGACAAAGAAAGTCTTCTCATCGCTTAGCCCTACCTTGCCGCTCAATGTCTCCGGCTGCCACCAGGACGTTTGAGAGACGATTTTTCCGGACGGATCAATGATAGCGGAGATGCCGGTGTTGGCGCTGCGGGCGATCCAACGACGGGTCTCAATGGCACGCAGGCATGAATATGACAGATGCTGTTTATAGCCGGGGGTATCGCCCCACCAAGCATCGTTGGTGATCACGGTCAGGAGACGGGCCCCGTTGCGGACGTACCGGGTGCAATATTCCCCATAGACAGACTCGTAACAGATAGCGCAGCCCACAGGAATTGTCTCTGTCACAGAAACATGCTGAGCAGGAACATCACTATCTGGCATTGACCTACTCTCAAGATGGTCCGAAGCGGCCATGGTATCTTTCGATTCGGTAGCGTAGGAATATTCATTGAAATGCAACGGCCCGGTCTCTTTCTGGCCGACACAACGCCCCATCACACCGCCAAGCCAGTCATCGATCTTGCAGAAGAACGCCGGATAAGGTGTCATCTCGACCGCCACGACAAGCTTGCTTTTATGGAATATCTCCGGATAACTGAAGGCGTCGAGCATCAAGGCGGAGTTGTGCGACTCCATCCAGACTCCGCTGCCGGCAGGACGGGCCGTGTAGGATGGCTTGAGCGCCCTTTTCAGATATGTCCTCGAAGACGCTCCGACAAGCAGGTTGGCGTTCGGATGTCCGGCAAGGAACGAGGTGAATCTCTGCACGGTAGCGCTGGAGGAAAGCGAGTTCGTCACCACATCGTCGGTAAAGGTCTCCGGAGCGACCAACAGCACGGGAACGCTGTCCGGGATATTCTCAAACTGGCTGATCAGCAACTCATTCTGTTCCTCCTGTGTCATTCCTCCGAACTTGTTGTACGGGTCGATGTTCGGCTGCGCGATGACAACGTCAAGGGTCTCGTCACAAGGTTCCGGCTTCAGGAACAAAGACACGATAGGAGGGGCTACAAACAACGCCAAGGTTCCCAGCAAGGCCGCGGACTTAGCCTTGAGATTGAATGTCATCCAACGTCCGCTTGCGAGAGATTCCAAAATGCCGAACACACTGAGGTTCGCCGCCCAGACAAGAAGCGAGCCGCCGAGCGTCCCGGTATATTCATACCACTGGATCCACCCTGTCGTGCGCGCGAAGGCGTTGCCAAGCACGAGCCAAGGCCAACTGATCTGCGCGTCGGTGAGGTACCACCGTTCCCACGCGATCCATGCGAAAGCTAAGAATATGTAAGGAAGCGCCCCGCTTAGCCATTTCCTGCTCCAACGGAACAGCCCGAAGATGAGCGACATCTGGAAGGCGTTGGCAAGGATGGCGAATATTCCTCCACCCACAGTCGCGTTGCAGACCCAGAAGGTCGTGGCGGCGTTCCACAGGACGAAGCACAGGTAGTGCCACCAGCAGAACCCTTTCATCTCGTCTCCCGTGGCGATGTCCTCGGCCCACAGCAGAGGCACAAAAGCGATCAACGACAACCAACCAGTCCCCGGAACCAGGAACGGAACGCTAAGCAAAGCTGACGAAAGGACTGTCAGCAGTAATATTGTCAATTTTCTGGACATAATCTGCAAAGATATGGAATTCGATTTGATTTTAGAACTTGAACTCCAGACAGAAGGTGACCACGAAGCGGTTGTCATGCGGAACCTTCACCCCGTCCTTCATCTCATAGCGGTGGGTCATACGCCAGAAGGCGTCAATCCTCAGGATTCTGAATATGTTCGTGATTCCCGCTCCCATCTCGATGTAGGGGCGGTTCAGTTTGCCCATCTTCTCAGGGAACAACATCACAGCGCCGGATTTATCATCCCCGATGATTCCGTTGTTCTGCCTCCTTACCGTACCGTAAGCCGCTCTCAGCGACGCCACTTCCCTCCACTGAAGCCTCTTCAGCAATGGAATCTTGCCAAGAAAGAACCCTTTGAAATTATGCTCCCAGAAGAAGGTGGTCCAAAGGTCGGAGGCGAACTCATAGTAGTTCATGCAGTTGAAGGCATACCGCGAGAACGTGTAGGTTCCGTTGCCCTCGTGGATCTTGAGCATGGGATAGGGCACCTTTCCTACAATCGTGCCTGAGCTCAGATTGAACTTTGACAATCCCAGGGGAGGAATCGGCAGTGTGTACTGGATCGACAGCTCCGGCCTGAAGTAGGAATATTCATTCTTCCCTATTCCCTTGGTCGATCCGATGAGGTCAAGCGTCACGACAGGGTACTTCGAGTACATGTAGTGTTTGTCGAACACCCCTCTGGTGACGATCTCATCCTTCGAGAAACGGAGCTGGACATGCGCCTGGTTGTACCCGACCGAATTGAATATGTTCCCGTCGCGGGAAACCATCGGCACGAACGGATTGGAGAATATCCTCCTGCTCTCCAACGAGAAGATCATGTTGAAATTCTGCGACCATTCTTTTTGCCAGGAAAGGGCGTAATCATTCACCATGCTCATTTTCTGGCTGTTGGCCTTGGCGAGAACCGATGACATAAGACTTCCGCCGCCATAGACCGACGGACCTTTGCCCAACTGCATCGCGTCATGCTTGTACGAGAGTGTCAGTTTGCTGGTCGGCTGGTTGTTGAACATGTACTCGAACGTTCCGCCACCCTTGAACGTCTTGTCCTTGAAACCGTAGGCGGCATATCCCATGAACCTGACCTTGCGGCTGAAATCCTTGGTGGTACGGGCTCCGAGCTGGATTCTTCCGCCCTCCAACTCATTGAAGCTGTACAAGGAGGAATACGGGCCGAAACCGACATATTTCGTGTTGAGGAAGCCGTTGACCAGCATCTCAGCTATGGCATAGACATCCTTGTAGAGCGGGACATTCTTGATGGAATCCACCATGTTGTAGATTCCCCGCTCCTTCTCGCTCAACGGGAACGGACGCACGCTCTGCCAATATTCCTCGTCATTGTTCATAACATCCTTCCCGGCCTTGACCTGAGCGCTGATGTCATCCTTGTCCTCTTTGAAAGTCGTTACGAAGTCCGGATTGGAGTAGTCAATCTGCCGGTTGCCGAGGAACGTGACGATCTTCGAGGAGTCCCGCATCGTCGGCGAGAAATCCACATACATCCTGTCCTGCTTGTAGAACCAAGTCGAATCCGCAAGCCTGGAGTTCACGACATCTATGGTCATATCCCTGACCCAATTCACATTGGAACCTTTCTTGAGTCTTACATGGATGTCCCGGAGAGCATATTCCTCAGCGTCGATGGACATCTCGCCGTCGAAGGTCGGAGAGGACACCCATTGGGAAGGATGGAAACGGATCTTGTAGGTCTTGCGCCCCTCGACCTGAAGACTGTCAACCAAATAATAGTTGTAGTAGGTCATTCCGGAGGAAGAAAGCGGCGACGGGATCTCCACCTGGAATATGTTGATGTAATTGTCGTAGAAGTTGGTCTTCACATACATATTCCCTGTGAACTGGGCAAGGACCGGATCCTTGTCAACCCCGGAGATCCTGGTGGCCTTGATGATCTCCCTGTTGGAAGGCGGATCCTTACGGTGGTAGTACTTTGATGTTGTCTCTGAGATCAAGACTGGAAGGAAAGGCATACCGGACACTACGGAGGTGTCCATATAGTCATAGACGAACTTGAATTCCTTAGGCAGGAAACCGCTTATCATCCGGCTCTCCGGATTCGTGATGTCCAATTCCATCTTGGTATATACATCGCAGCTGTAAAGCTGGCGCCTCTCCGGATTGTTCCGGGATTTCGCCTCGTCAATCTTTCTCAGAATCGAGCGCATATAACGGTCGTCAGGCTTCACGACAGCGGCATTGAGCTCATCCACAACCGGTTTCAGGGAGAAGTTGATTTCATTGAACCTATGTGGATTCACCCTCGCGACCTGCTCTTCGTAGCCGAGTATCGATGCAGACAGCATGGTCAGTGTGTCCCTGGTCTCCAGAAAGTAATAGCCGTCCATATCCGCGGAGACCCCGACCGTCGAGTTCAGGAAATATATTCCGGCGAAAGGGATTCCTTCACCGGTGGACGCGTCCACGACACGCCCTTTCACCTTTGTAGCCTGGGCGCTGGCCAGGGAGATGGAAAGGATCGTCAGGATGATGGTTACAGATAAAGTTCTAAGTATGTGTCTTAAACTGGTTGTCATTATTAAATTTTCCAAAGCCGGAATCATCGGATTCTGTCAATCTTCAACTGCTGGATCTTGTACCGCCCCCCGCAGTCGCTGACAAAAATCGTGACTTCGAAAACTTCACCGCCGGCGTTCAGGAAGCCCAAGGCGTACTTGGAATTGGACCGCGATGCCGTGTGACGGATCTCGAACGAGCGTGGCGTGTGATTGTCAAAGAAAGCCTTGAGAATCTGCTTCGCCTGATTCTTGCTGGAATCGTTGGTGGTGGACATGATCGTTATCTCAAGATTGTCATCGAACCAGGCGGACAGCCTCTCGGCGTCACCGTTGCCCAGATACTTCGCTATCGGCACAAACACGTCATAACTGTCAGCGACGGCAGTGCCGCTGAACAAGGACAGCATCACGGTTAAGGCCGTGAATATCTTAGCAAAGACCTTCATAGCGGAATCGTCTGTTACAAATTCCGAGCCACGTCATTAAAACATTTTGGAATATTTGAATAATCAAGACATCTTCATTATTTTTGTAAAGAATAGGTTAGAGGAACACCACCAAAGTTATCATCAGATGAAGATTTCCTTGTTGACAGTCGGGAAGACCGACATAGATTGGGTACGGAAAGGTCTGGAGACATATTCTTCCAGACTGTCGCATTATGTGCCGTTCACGGTCTGCGAGATCCCGGAGCTGAAGAACACCTCGGCGCTGTCGAAAGCGCAGATCAAGTGGAAAGAGGGTGAACTGATACTCAAGAACATAAAACCATCCGACAGGGTCATACTGCTGGACGAGCATGGGAAAGAGTACCGTTCCATCGAATTCGCGGAAGAAATAAGGAAGATGACGCTCGGCGGTGGCAAAGATATTGTATTTGTGATCGGCGGCGCCTACGGCTTCTCTGACGCGGTCTATGACAGATGCGACGGAAAGATCTCCTTGTCGAGGATGACTTTCTCGCACCAGATGGTCAGGACCATATTCACTGAACAGCTTTACAGGGCGTTCGCTATAATAAAAGGAGAACCATACCATCACGAATGAGCATAAAGAGGTTTGGCATAAAGAATTTCCTGGCGGGAGGATTCCTGGCGTTCGCCGTGATCCTTCTCGTGTTCTCGCTGTCTGTCAGCAAGCTTCCGGGCAACACGGAAAGGGAAGCCGTCAAGGTCAGCAGAGCCGTCAGCAAAAGGTTGCACATTCTGGATGAATATATCGGATCGGCCCTCACGGCCGACCGCAGGGTATGGGCCGGCCACAATGACGTGCCGTCCGACATGGTCATCTACAGATACATAGACGACACTCTCCAGTCATGGAGCAACCAGTTTCCGGTCAGGAACGACAACATAGCCTCCAGAATAGTTTTCCCGAGGCTGTCCAAGCCTGGAGAAAGCATAAACTCACCGCTCGCCGAAGTCACTTCCGAGCCGTCATTCGTCAACTATGGCCAGAAATGGTATCTTGTGAAAGCGGAGACCTTGGGGAGCAGGAAGGTGATAGCCGGGCTTGAGATTGTCGATTCGATGTCCGAGGATAGTCCAAACGGGGTGAACCAAAAACTCAGTCTTGGCAGGAACTACACCATCGTCCCGCTGTCGGAAAGCAGCGGCTCGGCAGTCACGTTCGACGGGAAGCCTGTGTTCAAAATCATGTCGAGCCCGGTCTCCGGCCAATCAGCGGCGACCCACTCGACAATGATCTGGCTTGCCATCGCCTGCTTCACCATCGCGTCACTCCTGCATCTGGCCGAAAAGAGAAGCATGAAACGGCTTCTCATGGTTTTGGCCGGGCTTCTCGCGGTGATCGTGGCCACCTATCTCTGGGGTGAGAACATGAAGAACAGCGCAAGGCTTTTCTCGCCTACGGTCTATGCGGACGGGCAGCTGTTCAATTCCCTTGGAGCGGTGTTGATAGCATCAATGCTCATAGTGCTTTGTGTAAGCTGTTCATTCGTGACCAGGAACGACATATTCAGAAGGTTCCTCAAGAGCCGGCACGTCAAAGGCACTCTATGGACATATACCACCTGCGTGTCGTTTCTGGTCATAGGAGTCCTGGCCTTTGTCCACATCATATTCAAGAGCATAATCCTGAACTCCAACATCTCGCTTGAGCTATACCGGCTCAACGACCTGAACATATTCAGTTTTCTCGTCTATCTGACACTGACAGGGCTTTTAATGACCATTCCGCTGCTGACCCAGATGCTCATGCCAGCCCTCAAGCACCTGCTCGGCATAAGGCATGATCTGTTCTCAGCGGGAAGCAGGACAGTCACAGCGGTCATTTTCTCCGCCTACATGGTGATAATGGCAGGCACACTTGGATTCCGGAAAGAGCAGAACAGGGTCAATGTGTGGGCGAACAGACTGTCCATGGAAAGAGACATCAGTCTTGAGCTTGAGCTGCGACGGGTGGAGGACAAGATCGCTTCCGACCAGCTGATCGCCACTCTGTCAGCCATACAGAACAGCAACGGCATCATCCTGAACAGAATCATAGAAAGCTACATGCCAAGAGCCTCACAGGACTACGACATCATTGTGGAGCTCTTCCCGGAGAACGTCAAGGACAAGGGTGCGATAGCATATTTCACCGAGATGATCAGCCGCGGAAAGGTGATCTCCGCGGATTCCAGATTCAGGTACATGAGGGACTCCGGCGGCCACAGTCTCTATGCCGGCAGCTTCGCCTACTACAACCCCGGCAGCGGGGTCACGATGATGCTCATGCGGGTGTCACCCAAGTCGAACCGCGAGAACAAAGGCTACGCACGCCTGCTTGGCTATTCCGCCCCTGGAGACGTGCTGATTCCGGCAAGGTACTCATACGCGAAGTATTCCAACAAGTCCCTGACATCCTACAAGGGAAACTACTCGTATCCTACCATAGTGGACGATGAGCTTGAGAAAGAGATCGAAGAGGCTGATGACGGTGTGGTTCGGATGAACGGTTACACACATTTCGTCAACAAGATCTCCGACAATAACCTTATCATCGTCTCAAGGCCCAAAACCGAGGATTTCTCCTACATCGTCGCCTTCCTATTCCTGACGCTGGTATTCTACTTCTGCCTTACCCTCCTGACACTCACCCGCATCCATCCAAGGCAACGGGAGAGCAACTATTACAAGTCCAGGATCAACGCGGCGATGCTCATGGCACTGGTCATGACGCTTATAGCGCTGGCTACCGTCAGCGTGCTGTTCGTATATAGAAGGAACAACGCCAACCTGAAATCCTCCATGGCCGACAAGGTCAACTCACTCCAGACACTGCTTCAGGCCAGATGCCGGTACGTACAGGATTTCACCGACTTCAGCGCGCAGGAGGCGTCAGTCATCCTGGAGGACATCAGCAACACGATGAAGTCCGACATCACCCTTTACACCACAAGCGGCAAGGAATTCCGCTCCACCACCCCTGAAGTGTTCGACAGGATGCTTCTCGGCTCAAGGATGAATCCGGACGCGTTTGAAAGCATCATATACAAAAACAAGAGATACTACATCGGAAAGGAGAGCATCGGAGACAAACGGACATATTTCCTCTACGCCCCGGTGTTCAACGCGCAAGGCAGTATGATCGCCATCATGTGCTCGCCGTTCACAGACGAGAGCTTCGACTTCAAGTCCGAGGCCGTGCTGCACTCCATCTCTGTCATCACCGTGTTCATGATTCTGCTCCTTCTGGCCAGGTTCATCATGGCCACGGCGGTGGACAAGATGTTCAAGCCTCTGTCCGAGATGGGACGCAAGATGAACGAGGCAAGCATCAACAATCTTGAATATATCGTTTACGAGAGGGATGACGAGGTCGCGCGGCTTGTCCGGGCCTACAACCTGATGGTGCACGACCTTTACAACTCCACCAGAAAACTGACCCAGGCGGAAAGGGATAAGGCGTGGGCCACCATGGCGCGTCAGGTCGCTCATGAGATCAAGAATCCTCTCACCCCGATAAAGCTTCAGATCCAGAGGCTTATCAGAATGAAGAAGAACGGGAATCCGGCATGGGCAGACCGGTTCGATGAGATTTCCGTGGAGGTTCTCAAGCAGATAGACCTGCTGGCTGACACCGCGAATGAATTCTCCACTTTCGCGAAACTCTACACGGAGGAACCGGTGGAGATCAATCTGGACAACCTTCTGAAGGAAGAGATCGACCTGTTCGACAGCAGGGACAACATCCGATTCTCCTACATGGGACTTGACAACGCCACTGTCATGGGGCCGAAACCACAGCTTACCCGTGTGTTCGTCAACTTGATAAACAATGCTGTCCAGGCTATAGAGAACGCTCAGACGGAGGCGGAAGAAAAAGGGCTGGAGCCGTTTACAGGTCGGATTGTGGTGTCATTACGTCTGTCCTCCAAGGATGGATTCTACGACATCGTCTTCGAGGACAACGGCCCTGGAGTCAGTGAGGAAAACCGCTCGAAACTCTTCACCCCGAACTTCACGACAAAGAGCAACGGCACCGGTCTGGGCCTGTCCATCTGCAGGAATATTCTTGAGAAATGCAACGGGGAGATCTTCTACTCCAAGTCTTTCTCCCTCAAGGGAGCGTGCTTTACCGTCCGTTTTCCTCGGAGATAGACGTGTACAATCCGTCAGAAAATCAGCATGACCGCGCTGAAAACCAGCGCAGCGGCAAGGACTATGTCGATGATTCTGCCGTACTTTTCCGTCAGGCTGTCAAGCGCCGAGCCGGCCACAAGCCAGACCAGGTTCGCCACCGGACCGGCAAGGGTCAATAAGGCGCCGACTTTCGCAAGTTCGATGAATGAGCTTGAATATGGCAGGACAAATGTTCCAAGGGCCGTCAGGCAGAACATCCAGACCTTGGCGTTTGTTATCTCGATGGCAATTCCCGTCTTTACCGTGCAGGATTTCGCCATGTCCTCCTTCGACTGGCCGGATTTGACGATGATCATCACCGCAAGACAGACCATGTATAGGGCTCCGGCGTATGACAGCCATTTGACATAAGGCCCAAGCACATCGCCAAGGAAATGCGCCACCAGCACCAAAGTCACGTCTATGAAAAGGAATCCGATCACAAAACCCCACCAGATCCGCATCGCACGCTTCCTTCCGAAGTGGATTCCGGAATGGAACGCGCACAGGTTAGACGGCCCCGGAGTGTACCCCAGAGCCAGGATGTAAAGCAGCAATGACGGCAGCATCTGTGACGGCATAATCAATAATCAAACGTCTTACGAAATTAATCAGAATAATCAAATATTCCAAATAACGCAAAAGAGACCCGCCTTTGTGGCGAGCCTCTTTTGTAGTCCCAATAGGAATCGAACCTATATTTAAGGTTTAGGAAACCTCCGTTCTATCCGTTGAACTATGGGACCATTAGTTTTCTACCGAAGAGACTACTCCGCGCTCTTCTCGATGATCTGACGTCCTCTGTAGTAACCGCACTCAGGGCAAATGTGATGATACATCACTGTTGCGCCGCAGTTAGGGCAGGTAGCGAGAGTAGGAACCGGAGCGAAATCATGGGTCCTTCTCTTGTCTCTTCTCTGCTTTGAGACTTTGTGTTTCGGATGTGCCATAGTTAATTATTCTTAAATTTTTATTATTTCACTTTATCAATCAGATCCTTCAATGACGCGAACGGCAATGAAGCATCCCTGCCTTGGGAATCCCCACTCTGCTCATCCTCAGAACTCAGATACCGCATGGCCTCCGGATTGCATTCTCCCTCAGGATGCACCCTCTGCACCGGAAGTGACAGGCACACATAATCATAGACTATCTGCCCCAAATCGAGGTCGGCGTCCGATTCCGGAAGCCAGACTATCTCCCTTTCCCCTTCCGCGGCGTCACTGCTGTCAGCCGGTTCCTGACCGAACTTGACACTCAGGCGGAATCCGGTCTCGACCGGAAGCCTCAAATCCTCAAGGCATCTGTCGCAAGCCACGGTCACATCCCCGGTGACATCACAGTCAATCCCGATGAAATGTCCTGACTTCTCGGCGGAAACCTCAACATCCAGATCCGCGGCCAGAATCTCTGAATTCTCAAAATGATCAAAGAACGTCTTCCCTACCCTCCAACGGAATTCCTTCCGTCCTTGGGACAATCCATTTATAGGAACTGTTAAATTATCTTCCATCGATCCAGTAAACAGATTTAAGGGTTGCAAAGGTATAAAAAATTTTCCGAATATAAAATCTTTTCGCAAATAGTTTGCCTATTCATCATCTCCGGAGTTGCCGGAACGCTTCCTGTCCATCGGATCAAGAAGGATCTTGCGCATCCTGAGGTGGTGCGGAGTCACCTCCACAAGCTCGTCTTCACGAATATATTCAAGCATTTCCTCCAAAGACATCTTCACAGGCGGCGGCAGCACGACCTTGTCATCGGAACCGGCGGCGCGCACATTGGTGAGCTTCTTCGTCTTGCAGATGTTGATGTTGAGGTCTCTCTCCCTCGTGTGCTCGCCCACTACCTCGCCGCAGTAGATGTCATCACCCGGGTCGATGAAGAACTTGCCCCTGTCCAGAAGCTTGTTCATTGAATATGCGATCGCGGTTCCCGTCTCAAGGGAAACGAGCGAACCATTGGTACGGTTCTCGATCTCACCCTTGTAAGGCTGGTACTCCTTGAACCTGTGCGCCATGATGGCCTCGCCCTGGGACGCGGTCAGGAGGTTGCTCCTGAGTCCCATGAGTCCACGTGTAGGGATATCAAAGTTCAACAGCGTCCTGTCACCTCTCGGCTCCATGTGCAGAAGAGCGCCCTTCCTGCGGGTAGCGAGCTCGATCGCCGCGCCGACGAACTGCTCCGGAACCTCGATCGAGAGATCCTCGATAGGCTCGCAGCGCTGTCCGTTGATGGTCTTGTCCAGCACCTTAGGCTGGCCTACCTGCAACTCGAATCCCTCACGGCGCATCTCCTCGATGAGCACGGACAGGTGAAGCACACCACGTCCATAAACCACGAATGAATCGGCGTTCAGCCCCGGCTTTACCTTAAGGGCCAGGTTCTTCTCCAATTCCTTGTCCAGACGATCCTTGATGTGCCTGGAGGTCACAAACTTACCATCCTTTCCGAAGAACGGGGAATTATTGATGGTGAAGAGCATGCTCATCGTAGGCTCATCAATGGAGATCGGAGGAAGAGCCTCCGGATTCTCGCTGTCCGCGATCGTGTCCCCGATCTCGAAGCCGTCAATGCCCACGACGGCGCAGATGTCACCGCACTGGACAGTGTCCACATTGGCCTTTCCCAGACCGTCAAACACCATAAGCTGCTTGATCTTATGCTTCTCGACAACATCATACCTCTTGCAGAGGCTGACCTGCTGGCCCGTCTTAAGTTCGCCGCGGGTAAGCTTGCCGACAGCGATACGTCCTACGTATGGGGAATATTCAAGTGAGGTCACCTGAAGCTGTGGTGTGCCCTCAACGATCTTTGGAGCCGGAATCTCGGCGAGGATGGCATCCAGAAGAGGGGTGATGTCCGAAGTCGGATTCTTCCAGTCATCCGACATCCAGCCCTGCTTGGCGCTGCCGAAAATGGTCTTGAAATCAAGCTGCTCGTCCGTGGCGTTCAGGGAGCACATCAGATCGAACACCTCTTCCTGAACCTCGTCGGGACGGCAGTTCGGCTTGTCCACCTTGTTGACAACCACGATAGGCTTCTTGCCCAGCTCAAGGGCTTTCTGAAGCACGAAACGGGTCTGAGGCATACAACCCTCGAAAGCGTCAACGAGCAGGAGCACGCCGTCCGCCATATTCAGGACCCTTTCCACCTCTCCTCCGAAGTCGCTATGGCCCGGAGTGTCTATAATGTTGATCTTGACACCTTTGTAGGTGACAGACACGTTTTTCGCGAGGATTGTGATACCTCTCTCTCTCTCGATGTCATTGTTGTCGAGGATCAGCTGGCCCAGATTCTCTGGCTGACGCACCAGATTGGCCTGGTAGATCATCCTGTCCACAAGGGTCGTCTTGCCGTGATCGACGTGCGCTATGAGCGCGATGTTCCTAATCTCTTGCATATACTATTAAAAATCTTGCAAAATTACGGATTTCCTATGGAAAACCGAAAAATTGCAAGACTTTTTTATCATTGTCCGCAGGCTCACCAACCGTACCACCAGGTCAATGAGCCAGCCGAAGCGGCCTTATCACCAGTTGTCAGTCCTGAACGGTATTACCGGAAGGCAGCGGCGACCAGTGAAGTTTCCAACCTGGAAATCCCGGAAGCAGTAGCGCACCGCCACAGGAGCCGGAACCTTGCCACTCTTCACAATCACCGTGTTCAGCCGGGTGCCTCTGCGGATCTCGGCTGGATGGAAGACCTTGTCCTCACCGGCGATCTCGAAGCCTACGATGTCGTGCCAAGGGCTGAACCCGCTCTCGCCATTGTAGAACGCGACCTCGATCTCGCCGCCGCGTACCTCGTAGCTCTTGAACCTCGGTCCCTCGCACGGAAGGTAGTCCATGCCGTAAGTCCTGTTCAGAGCCAGGTAGGAGAGGCGCTCTCCGACCTCTTTCTTGCGGCGAGGATGGATCTCGTCATATTCATAAGGATAGGCCAGGTCGTTGATGCTGGCTATTCCGCTGCCCGGGATCAGCTCCACCGCCTTGTGCTGCGCCTCGCGGATTCTCGCGCCCGTGGTGCCGTCGCCGCCATAGGTGAACGGAGCCAGCTCAACCTCGTAGAACGGCATCTCGCCCAGTCCCCAGAGGTCTCTCCAGACCTTCACCATGTCGGCGAGCCTCTGCGCGTAGTACTGCGGGAAGCCGGAGTTCGTCTCACCCTGGTACCAGATGAACCCTTTCAAGGTGTAGTTGCGGATAGGATAGATCATGCCGTTGTACATGACTGCCGGGCTGGCACAGTTGTACGATCCGCCCGGATCCTTCTTGGATGCGTACTGTCCCGAAGGCAGAGTGTTCTCCGGATAGGTGTACACCACATCCTTCGGAAGCCAGCTCTCAAGCGCCGAGCCTCCCCAGTTGCATGAGACCAGACCCACAGGCACGTCCAGCACAGCATTCAGCATCTTGGCGAAATGCCAGCCCACGGCGGTGAACGTTCCGGAGGTCGCCGGCCCGCTGACCTGCCACCTGCCCTCGACGGTCTCCTGAGGCGTCTCGGCTCCCGTCTTAGGAATCTTCACCAGCCTGATCTTGTCCCTGAACTGTCCCGACAGGGCCACCTCCTCAAGGGAACCCTCAACCGGGCAATGCCAGAATCCGTTCAGCGGCATCTCCATGTTGGACTGCCCGCCGCAAAGCCAGACCTCACCGACGAGGACATCACTCAAGGTGACGGCGCCGTCCTTGTCGGCGATGGTGATTGAATATGCCGTGTAGCCCGCCGCCGGAGTCTGCACGGCAAGTTTCCAATTGCCTTCGCGGTCGCTCTTGACTGAATATTCCTCCGTCCCCCACGAGGCTTTCACCGTCACCTTCGACGAAGGCGCGGCCTTGCCCCAAAGATTGGCCTGTGATTTCTGCTGGAGGACCAGATGGTCGCTGAGGATCTGCGGAAGCTCAACCTTGGCCTCCGACGTGGCGGTGGCGGCCGTTCCGGCCACTACGATCGCCAAAATGGATTTTAAGATTCTGTGGTTCATTGTAAGTTGCTTTTATACAGTGATTATTAACATTATTCTATTTCCTTGCTCATTCTTCCGGTGTTGTAGCCGTCGATGCAGATGATCCTTTTCCTGTTGTCCGGCAGATACACGGCGACATTCGCCACCTCCAGATTCTGCGACATCGTCTGCGCGAAGTCCCCTGCCGTCCCGCAGATCACTGAATATGTCACCTCGTCCGAAAGGGAGTCATAGCAGTCCTGCGAGACCCTCAGCCTAACACCCTCGCCGTTCCAGTTCGGCAAGTCGCCCTCGATACGGATGTTCGAATCGTAAGGAGTCCTGAGGACATAGCCGCTGCCGTCCTCCGCCGTGAAGAAACTGTCGATGATGTAGTTGCCGCTTGCCATCTCAAGCCTGCCGCAGCCGCCCAGCGACTCCAGCGCCCGCCGGAGCGGAATCTCATCGTGCCGCCCATCGCAGACGATGTCGGCCATCTCCTTGTCGGAAGGCCCGGAATCCGCCGCCGCCACCCTGACGCTCGTCCTGTGCGTCTGCGCCATAGAGGCCGTCGCCGTGAGCGCCAAAATGACCGCTATCACGATTAACCTGACACAATGTGGTTTGATGTTGTTCATTTGCAGCGCCTTGGGTTTTGTTGCTGTTTAAAATGATTTGTCAAGTCCGCGGCGACATGTGATCACCGCTTGATTATTTCTACAAATATGGCTTTTTACTTTTAAAAAATAAAAAAGAAATCCCGCACGATTCTCCACTTCCGGCGATGATCGGCGGAAAAATTATTATTTTTTGACGGTCACAATTGTCGCGTGACAAGTAATCCTTAAAAAATATGGTATCTTTGCGGTGAACTTGACAAATAACAGTAATACATGGCGAACAAACTTTGGGACAAAGGATTCAAGGAGGACGAGAGGATCGACGCGTTCACGGTGGGAAATGACCGTGAGCTGGATCACGAGCTCGCCCCTTACGACATAATGGGCACTATGGCCCACATCACGATGCTGGAGAGCGTCGGGCTTCTCTCCAAAGAGGATCTCGACAAGCTTCTGCCGGTGCTTAAGGAACTATATTCATCCGCCTGCAAGGGAGAGCTTTACGTGGAGGAGGATGTGGAGGACATCCATTCGCAGATCGAGCTTATGCTCACGCGCAGGCTCGGGGATGTCGGAAAGAAAGTCCACACGGGACGTTCCCGCAACGACCAGGTGCTGGTGGACTTGAAACTCTACGCCAGAGCGGAGATTGAGAATACCGTGCATAAGGTCGAGTCGCTTTTCAATACACTTCAGGAGGCCAGCGAAAGGTACAAGGATGTGCTGATTCCAGGCTATACCCACCTTCAGGTGGCGATGCCGTCCTCGTTCGGGCTTTGGTTCGGGGCCTACGCCGAGAGCCTTTGCGATGACCTCAGCATAATGAAGGCCGCCTGGGATGTGGTGAACCTCAATCCGTTGGGATCCGCAGCCGGCTACGGCTCGTCAGCGCCGCTGAACAGGACTCTGACGACGGTGCTGCTTGGTTTCGAGGACTTGGACTACAATTCAGTATATGCGCAGATGACCCGGGGAAAGATGGAGCGGGCTGTCGCGTTCGCATATTCATCAGTCGCCGAGACCGTCGGGAGGCTCGCGATGGACGGATGCCTGTTTTCAAGCCAGAACTTCGGGTTCATCCATCTGCCAGACGCACTGACCACAGGTTCCAGCATCATGCCGCACAAGAAGAATCCTGACGTGTTTGAACTCGTGAGGGCGCACTGCAACAAGCTTCAGGGTGTGCCGAACACCATCCGGCTCATCACCGGCAACCTGCCGAGCGGCTATTTCCGGGATATGCAGATCCTAAAGGAAGTCTTCTTCCCTATATTCAAAGAAATGAACGACTGCCTCGACATTGTTGAATATGCAGTCCGCGGGATGGAGGTTGTCACCGATGTGATGGACGATCCTAAGTACAGGCTGGCGTTCAGCGTGGAGGAGGTCAATCACCTGGTGGAGAACGGGGTGCCGTTCAGGGATGCCTACCGTCAGGTCGCGGATTCAATCAGACAAGGGACTTTTGAATATCACGGAGAACTCCACCACACCCATGAAGGTTCCATAGGCAACCTCTGCAACGACCGCATCGCCGCCAAGATGTCCCGCATCATCTCCGGGTTCGGCTTCGGGAAAGTTCACGCGGCGGTCACGAAGCTGACTGAAGGATAAACATTCGCGGCGGACACTTCGACAAGTTCAGTGTCCGCCGCGAACATTCTGTTTATTTCAAAGAGATTCTGGCTCCGAAAGTCAGCATGAAGTCAAGAGGACGGTCTTTGTAGATGGTCCGGACATCGGACTTGTCATCGAAATGATAACTGAGCCCCGGTTCCACATAAAGGCCTATGTTTTTCGTAAGATTCGCCTGAAGGCCGGCCGAGGCGTTCAACGACCACAGCAAAGGCTTGACATCCAGGTTCTTCTTGACGCTGTCACCTTGCTTTACTCCAGCCAACGTCTCCACCGACGCTGATTTACCGGAAATACACTTCTCGACCATTCCGCCGCCTCCCAAATAGAGCGAAACCCATTTGGAGTCAACAAGCGAGGCTGTCATATTCAATGGAATACCCAAATACCTCAATGTCTGCTCCGTCTCGGTCCGGGTGCGGCCGGCCTCGGTGGTGAAAGTGCTGTGAAGGGAGGTCAGCATGGCTCCGGTCTCAAGACCGAATGTGCCGCTGACAGGGAAATTGACAGCAAGAGCCAACCGGACAGGACGCTTGTGGTCAGAACTTGAGGTCACCGTCGAGCCACTCTTCATCTGCATCGGAGCCATGCCTCTGGTCTGGACCTGAGCATCGTTCCCGACACTGCCTTTGGAATCATCAATCAAGCCGTTGGTGGAAGCCGGCGCCGATCCCCTGTAAAACATCTGAAGATCGTATGAGTTCTCATCCCTGCTGTCCACGGATCCTCCGGAAAGGGACACATCCAACGCGGCGGCCCTGCGTCTTGATGTACGGGAATCACCCGTCACCGAAATGTAATCCGACCAGTCCTCATCGTCATGATCCGTCGAGATGACAACCGGTTCATTCTCCTCGGTTTTCTTCGTACCCGAAATTTCCTCTTCTTGTCGTTGGGTCTGTGGTTCGGCATGGTTCCCCTGAAGCGACTCTTCTGTAGTATAAGGCTGAGCCTCAATCTCCTTAGTCTCAGCCTCAGGAATAACGTTCTCTTCCACAAGGTCAGATTTCACATTATTCACAACGTGAGCCTTGGCCTGACGTTTCCGAACCGGTATTGATTCCGCCAACAGTTTTTCCGGTTCCGTCTTCCGGACGATTTCCACAGAAGACTCCCGACCTCCGTTGTCATTGACTGAAGAAGGCTGACCGGAAGCCAGGATCTCCTGTGACCTGTCCGATGGATTCCCGACCGGAGAATCAAAAAAACGGAGTCCGGCGAACACGCCCAGAGCCACGGCAGCAGCCACACCAACGCTTCGCCAAAGGATCGGCAACGCTATCACACGACGCTTTTTCTCAGGAAAGACAGAAGACTCGATGTTCTCCCACAATCCTTCCGGCGCGGGCTCCTCATAGTCTTTCATTTTGCTTTGCAGGCCTTTCAGCCAATCATTATCTTCCATCATGTCGTCTCCGTTCTTTTCTTATATTCATTGATCTGTCTTGCCAGAATGGCTCTCGCCCTGTGGAGCTGTGAAGCCGAGGTGCTTTCTGTGATCCCGAGCAAGGCGGCGATCTCCTTGTGGCTTTTCTCTTCGAAGGCGTAAAGGTTCAACACCGTCCTGTACCCCTCAGGCAAAGCCTGGATCATTTTCTGGATCACGCCCGGCGGAACACTTCCCACATCCGGTTCCTCTTCCTCCTCCATGTCCGGCAAGTCCCACTTGTACTCGACAGTGTCGGACCGTTTCCGTTTGCGGATGAATTTCAGAGCCTCGTTGACGGAAATCTGCCTCATCCACGCCTTCAGAGAGCCTTCGCCACGATAATCAAACTTGCCCAATGACGAGAATATCTTAACGAAACTGTCCTGAAGGACATCCCTAAGATCACCTCCGTCCGGCAGATAACGGGAACAGGTGGCCGCAAGGTATCTGGAGTAGCAGTCATAAATCTGCCGCATCGCAGCCCGGTCACCATTTCTTGCCTGTTCGACAAGAACCTTTTCCATGTCTCCAGACAGTGTTCCCATCAATAGGATAGAAGACTGTTACTTCTGAGGCAGAGCGAATCTGGAGAGATATTTCACTTTAGCGGTCTTTTCTCCCTCCGAACCCTTCCAGTGCAATGTCAGTTCCTGCCCATCCTTGACATCCTTCAGCAGGTCATCGATCTTGAAAGCGATTACACCTTCACCCGGGATATATCCGTTATCACCATTGTTGTCATGCTTGAGGTATAGATCGAGAGTCTTCGGATCCACCGCCAAATCAACAATGTGCACAATCTTGCCACCTCGTCCGAACAAGGCGGCGAAATGTATGGTAAGATAACCGTCCTCAAGGCAGGTCACCCAATCATTATACAACTCAATCGGGGCATTGTTACCTTTCATGAATTCATTGTCATAAGAAACAGCGCTTTTTGTGCGCACCGAGTCGATCCATGCGACCTTGACCTTCTTTGAAAAGAGTCCGACTTCCCCCGGTTCCTCGGAATATTGGAGCAAAGCCCTCACCTCACGCTTATAAGGGTTCTTCCAGTTCGTCGGTTCCAGAGTGGTCTTCTTATCCAACTGGAAATAGGTGACACCAGAGTCTGTTGTCTTGATGGTCACAAGTCCGCTATAGACCGGATAATAAGGGCCGTTATCCTTAGAGCATGAAGACAAGGACATGGCCAAGGCCGAAACCGCGGCCAGAACGGCCAAAGCAATCTTGAAATTTTTCATCTGTTTCATATACTTTTATTATATTTTTTCAGTCAACTAAATCCGTACAATCGGAATTCTTGCGTAAAAATGCGAAAAAAAATTTAACTTGCGTTCCATTTTGAAAAAGGAATATTAACGGACTTACTCAGATGAAGAAAATAACCATGTTCCGGGTGGGAATATCCCTGATTCCGATCCTGATTCTCGTGACGCTTCTGGCGCTGAACATCAGCATATTCGGCAGCGACGCCATCCTCGGCGCCAGCCAGGTCGCGCTGCTTTTCTCCGCAGGTGTCGCCATCTGGCTGGCCATGTGGCTGTTCAAGGTACCGTGGCAGGATTTCGAGGAAACGATCAAAAGCAACATCGGCGATGTGACAACCGCCATTGTCATCTTGTTCCTTATCGGAGCGATCTCCGGGACCTGGACAATGAGCGGCATCGTGCCGACTTTCATCTACTACGGAGTCAAGATCATCAGCCCTAAGGTGTTTCTCCTCACGGCCTGCATCATCTGCGCGTTGGTCTCCGTCACGATCGGAAGTTCCTGGACGACAATAGCAACAATCGGAGTAGCCTTGCTCGGAATCGGGAAAGCCTTGGGATTCAGCGACGGAATGATTGCCGGAGCTATCATCTCCGGAGCCTACTTCGGGGACAAGATCTCACCTCTCTCGGACACCACCGTGCTGGCCTCGTCTATGAGCAAGGTCCCTATGTTCGATCACATCCGCTACCTGATGTACACGACGGTCCCGTCAATCGTCATCACGCTCGTCATATTCACAATCCTTGGATTCTCCCACTCCGGGAGCGATTCTTCCTTGATCAATGAATATACCAGCGTCCTTGACTCGAAATTCAACATCACACCTTGGCTGCTGATTGTCCCGGCTTTGACAGCGGTGATGATAGCGCGAAGGATGCCCGCCCTCATCGTGCTGGCCCTGTCAACCGCAACGGCGGCCATCGCAGCGATCATATTCCAGCCTGACATAATCCGGGAGATCGGGGCTTCGATCGCCGGAGACGGCTCCAACGCCAAAATACTGTTCACAGGAACAATAGAATCCATCTACAACTCCGTCTCCATCGAGACAGGCAATCCGGAAGTCAACCAGCTTGTGGCATCGAAAGGGATGCTGGGAATGCTGAACACGGTCTATCTTATCATCTGCGCCATGTGCTTCGGGGCCGCGCTGAAAGCCAGCGGAATGCTGCGCCACCTCGCCTCCATGATTCTTCCGCTGACAAAACGCAGAACCAGCCTTGTGACCTCCACTGTGGTGACTGGAACAGCGCTGAACGGGATAGTCTCAGACCAGTACCTCGCCATCATCCTGACCTCCAGTCTGTTCAAGGATGTCTATGAGAAAGAGGGCTATGAGAACAGGCTTCTGAGCCGCTCCGTGGAGGATTCCGCCACAGTCACGTCACCGCTGTACCCGTGGAGCAGCTGCGGCATGACGCAAGCCACCATCCTTAGTGTTCCGACACTGGCATACCTGCCATATTGCTTTTTCAACCTGATCAGCCCGCTTATGAGCATCACCGTGGCCGCGATAGGCTACAAGATATTAAAGAAAGACAAATAAGAAATGGACAAGTTCAGAAAAATAAACAACTTTGACATCCAACAGCTCAATGAGTTCCATGGGCTGACCATCTATGACAACCAGCTTTTCCTGAATGACTGCATCGACTACAGATGGGAAGCGATATTCAAGTCGTTCCCACCCCTACCGGTCAAGATGCGGTTTACGGTGATCTTTATGTGCGTAGGCGGAGAAGGGCATGCGCTCATCTCCGGCAATGAATATTCAGTAAAGGAGAACGATGTGATCATGGTAAGCATCGGAAACATCATCGAGACGATGGAAGTCAACGATGACTTCAAGGCCATATCCGTCGCGATCGACCCCGAAAGCAGCCTTATCAGTTTCACCTACAGCAGCACAAGATTTCTCAGAGACTCCCTGTATGATCCTAAAGTGCTGCACCTGACCCCCTCAGAAGGGCAGCGCATGATAGCATTCTTCTCAACAGTGAAGAATATAATCTTGCAGGAAAGCGACATGTTCAAATCCGAGGCTCTCCAAGGGGCTTATGTCATGCTTGCGAGTTATCTCTCCGCCCGCCTTACCCTCCTGAAAGAACACGTGGTCGAGCACAAGGTGACAAAGTGGAGGAGCAATGAGTTGCTGCGCCGTTTTCTGACTGAGCTAAGCCGGAACTACACATTCGAAAGGAGCGTGCAATTCTATGCCAGAAGGCTTTTCATATCCCCGAAGTACTTCGCCCAGATGATCTATAAGGAGTCAGGGAAACATGCGAAAGACTGGATCCGCGACTTTGTCATCAAGGATGCCAAGACAATGCTCAAGAGCGGCAACTACACCGTCCAGGAAGTCAGCGAGATCTTGCATTTCGCGAACCAGTCTTTCTTCGGGAAATATTTCAAGGAAGCGGTCGGATGCTCTCCGATTGCCTACAAGGAGCATGCTATTTCTGATTCTTCAGAAGATCGCGTATCTCCTCAAGAAGGACAACATCATCAGGCTTAGGAGCCGGTGCCGCAGGGGTTGCGGGAGCCTCTTCCTTCTTCCTCTGCAACTTAGCCAATCCCTTGATGGCAAGGAATATACTGAATGCGATGATCAGGAAGTTCACTGTTTCCTGAATGAAATTGCCATAGTTCAGGGTCACGGCAGGCTTGATCACTTCCGAGCCTTCCATCACAGCCTTGTGAAGGACGATCTTAAGGTTTGTGAAATCGAAGCCACCGATGAGCACGCCCACGCACGGCATGATGACATCATTGACCAAAGAGGTGACAATCTTGCCGAAAGCGCCGCCGACAACAACACCGACAGCCAGATCGATCACATTGCCTTTCATCGCGAAGTCCTTGAACTCAGACCAAAACTTGCCTTTTGCCATAATATTAATCAGTTGTTTTTAAGTGTGTTTCTAACAAATTCCTCCGCCTCGGAGAGGGTCTCAAACTTACCCACATCAATCAGTCTCAACTCCTTAGGGACTATTCCATAGATCGGATGCTTGGCGCATTCCTGAATATAAAAGTCCGTGATAGAGAAACGGTCGCCCCAGCCATCCTCGTCAAAGACTTTGAATATGCCGTCAGAGATGCAGTGGATGCCTGCGAAAGCATATTTCCGGAACTTTCCCGGGTCGATGTCCCCGTAAGGGCTCTTGACCTCACCTGTGGCCAGATTCGTCCAGCCGACAAGCCTCATGTCGTCGTCGAAAAGGAAATATCTCTGCGTCTTACGATCGCTCACAAGTATGTTGGAAAGAGCATCCGGGCGGGCCTGCGAGATGAACCAGTCCACGTCCAGGTCTGACAGGATGTCCACGTTGTGAACCAGGAACGGGCTTCCCTCAAGCAACGGACGGGCGAACTTTATCCCTCCTCCGGTCTCACGCAGGAAATCCCGCTCGTCAGAGAACTTGACATCCACTCCGAAGTCCCCTTGTTCGTGGGTGTAGCCGATGATAGAGTCCGGGAAATGATGCACGTTTATGACGAACTCCGAGATCCCGGCGGCCTTGAGTTTGGACACTACTCGGTACAGAAGCGGTTTCCCGTCAATCGGGACCAAGGCCTTTGGCAGCGTGTCGGTTATCGGCTTGAGTCTCGTGCCGAGGCCAGCCGCGAAAATCATCGCCTTCATCTACAGGATTTTCTCAATGTCAAGTTCCCTATGGGTCACCGTTATCTTAATGTCAAACCTGTCGGCCAGATGCTGGGCCAGATGCTCGGCGCAGTAAACCGAGCGGTGCTGTCCGCCAGTGCATCCGAAACAAACTTGCAGATGGGTGAACTTTCTCTCAATGAAGCACTTGACGTGATTGTCCACAAGGTCATAGACGTTGTTCAGGAACTTTGTGATTCCGCCGTCATCCTCAAGGAATTTTATGACCTCTTTGTCCAGTCCGGTGAACTGACGGTAATGCTCGTACTTGCCTGGATTGTTGATGGCGCGGCAGTCAAAGACGTAGCCTCCTCCATTGCCGGATGTGTCAACAGGGATGCCTTTCTTGTAAGCGAAACTGAAGACTCTCACTTCCAGACGTTTGTCCTCGGCGATGTTGTTGAACTGCGACATCGTGGTGAGTTTGGTGAGGATCTCGTTCAGATAAGGATAATCCTCGAACGGCTTCTGGAGAAGGCGACGCAGATTACCCAGAGCGTAAGGAACGCTCGCAAGGAAATGCGGTTTCTTCTCGAAATAGCCTCTGAAACCGTACGCGCCCAACACCTGGAGAGTCCTGAACAGGACAAACAGCCTGAGCCTCTCGTTGAAATGAGCCTCGTCCACATCCATGTAGCCCTTCAAAGCGCGAAGGTAGGTCTGAACCATTTCCTTGCGGAGGTTCTCCGGGTAACGTGAGCGGGCCTGCCAGACGAAAGATGCCACATCATAGTAGATCGGGCCGCGCCGTCCACCCTGAAAATCAATGAAGTACGGCTCGCCGTCCTTCATCATCACATTCCGGGCCTGGAAGTCACGGTACATAAATGTGTCTCCCATATCCTGCATCAGGTCCGTCTTTAGCCTCTCGAAATCGTCCTGAAGCTTCACCTCGTTGAACTCCAGTCCGGTAGCTTTCAGGAAGCAATATTTGAAATAGTTCAGATCGAAGAGGATCATCCGCTCGTTGAAAGCCGGCTCCGGATAGCAGACTGACCAGTCCAGCCCCTCGGCTCCCTTGAACTGAAGTTTCGGCAGCATCTCCATGGCACGGCACAGAAGACGGCACTCGTAGGAGCTATATTCACCGCTCTCGCGCCCTTGGGAGACAACCTTGTAAAGCTGGTCATCGCCAAGGTCTTCCTGAATATACCGCATTCCGTCCTCACTGACAGCCAGTACCTTAGGCACTTTTATCCCTTTGCTGAGGAAATGCGCGCTGAGACGGATGAACGCGTTGTTCTCCTCGCGGCTTGTCCCTATGACACCTATAATGGAGATATTCCCGCCCTTGAGACGGAAATATCTCCTGTTGCTTCCGGAGGAGTTAAGTTCCTCCGTGTCACTTACTTTCTGACCTGTATAACTTTCAAATAAGTTCCTGAGTTTGTCCATTAATGTCTAAACTGTTAATAGAGACTGTTGTAGGAAGCAGTTCTGTTTGAGTAATAATTGTATTGGTTGGCCAGCTTACCGTACATCTGGCCGAGAACCTCAAGGTAAGGCTTTCCTTCCACAAGTGTGAGCCTATAGACAGTGTCATCCACTTTGTAGAAGTCCATCCCGTCCATCGTTATCGTGTCGTAGTCGTCAGGAAGATCCTCGACAAGGGCTCCGGCCGGAGGAACGATGACCTCGTACTGGCCGTTGGAGTTGACGATATAGAACACCCCGTCCTGATAGTAGTACGGCTGGTTGGCGTAGGCGTAGCTCTGCACAAGACCAAGACGGTCCGCAAGTGAATAAGCGTTGTTGGCTCTCGTAGAGTTCAAAGCGAACGAACTGTTCTGTGCGGCGATGGTGGCGTTGTTCTGAGCGATTATCCTGTTCTGCTCCTCGATGATCCTGTTGTTGGAATCGATGGCGCGGTACATCCGGTAAGTGTTGTTGTAGTAGGCGAAGCGAACCGACGCGAACACAAGATCCGAAATCGCACGGTCGATGCAAACCCCGAACGGAGGACGGCAAACCACGAATATGTCACCGTACGGACGGTAATATATTCCGTCATAGATGCAGTACTCTACTCCCCAGTAAGTCATTCTTCTGTAACGAGGTGGCAGGTAGTGAACCCTATAGCCATAGTAGTGGTGCTCATGCGCCCAGAAATGCCTCGGGCGGTCGTATGGCATGAAGTCTCGGTCGCGCGGCGGGATTCTATGGACGTTACGGTCCTCCCCTATCCTCATGAAGTCGCTTCTTCTCTCCCTCATCACATCCTTTCCGCCATGTGCGTTACGGTCGTAGGAAGTCAGACCTCCTCGGGTGGCGTTTCCGACCCTCTGGGACTGCTCCCTTCTGGTGTCAGACGCGGAACTTCTTGCTGAAGTACTTCTGGAGGATGAAGATCCGATCTGTCTCGCGACCCTGCCTCCTGGACTTCCTGTCGATGAGGAAGACTCTCCGACAGACGAGGATGAACTTCTTACAGATGATGATCTCTCTGAAGAAGAGCGTCTTACCGAAGACGAGCTTCTCACGGATGAAGATGACCTGTCAGAAGACGAGTTCCTTACTGATGTAGAACCCGTAGAACTTCTTCGGTTGTTATCCTGCGACCCCCTCGACACGCTGGAACTACTCCTACGGCGGTTATTGTCCTGATAGCTTCCGCTGTCACCGCTGCGGGAAGAAGACCTTGACGCGGATGACGAGCTTCTCACTGAAGAAGATGATTTGTCTGAGGACGAACTCCTTACAGTAGTGCCGCTACTTCTTCTGTTATTGTCCTGCGAACCGCGTGAAACGCTCGTGGAAGATCTGCGGCTGTTGTCCTGAGAACTCCTCGACACGCTGGAACCACTCCTGCGGCTGTTGTCCTGGGAGCTTCTGGACACGGAAGAACCAGAGCTTCTTGTAGAGGAAGAACCAGAACTCCTTGTTGCGGACGAGCCGGAACTTCTCGTGGAGGACGAACCCGAACTTTTTGAGGAAGAAGAACTTCTGGACGAAGATCTGGTCTGGGAAGAAGTGGTGGTGCTCCTCGATCCGGAAGAGCGTCTTTCCTGTGAATATGAATCAACCGGTGATGCGATAAGGGCCAATGCCACGGCTGATGCAATCGCGATGTTCAGAATGTTCTTCATTTTGATTCGGTGTTAAGTGGTTTAATTATATAGCCAATACTTACGGGATAGTGTCCTGAAAGCCTCGACATCCTTTGACCAATAGTCAGCGATGTCCTCGACTTTGAGACGCTTTCCGAAAGTCGTTCTTACATAATCCGTACCACAGACCTTGTCGAACATATTGTTGCGCCCCTTCGAGAGGGCGAAAGGATTCTTGTCCGGATAGAGCTCGTTCACGGCCTGCATCACGTAGAACTGCGTCAGCGTGCAGCAGGCGGCCTCATAGTCAGTGTAGTGGAACTGAACGCCGTGGATCAGCTTTCCTTGAAGGCTTCCCGAGAACGGCTTGAAGTGGATTGTCCTGAATGCCACCCCCGGAAGGTTGTAGCTGTCAAGAAGCGCCTTCAAGGCATCGGCGTCAATCCATTCGGCTGCGAAAACCTCGAAAGGGAGGGTGTAGCCGATGCCGATGTTCAGATAGCCCTGGAACTCTCCGGTTATGCCAGAGGACGGATAGTTAACGGCGGACTGAGGATAAGGAATATTCGGGGACGGGAGCACCCAAGGTAGGTTCGTGTCCTGATAGAGCATATTCCTTGTCCATCCTTCCATCGGAATGACGGAAAGTCTGCATTTCAGCGGTGCCTCGTTGCCTTTCTCGCCACAGTTCAGACCTTCCTCGTTCAGGAGAAGGGCGAGCTCGCCGACAGTGAGGCCGTAGATGTAAGGGATCTTGAACTCGCTGACGAACGAATGGAAGCCCGGCTCCACGAGACAGCCTTCGATCTTGTTGCCGCCCAACGGGTTAGGCCTGTCCAGAACCATCACCTCGATGCCGTTCTCGGCGCAGGCGCGCATAACGAGACCGAGGGTGCTGATGAAAGTATAGGAACGGCTGCCGATGTCCTGGATGTCATAGACAACGATGTCCAGCCCCTCAAGCATCTTCTTGCTCGGCTTGCGGTTGGAGCCATAGATCGAATAGACCGGGATCCCTGTCTTAGGATCCTTGAAATCCTCCACGTGCGAGCCGGCGTAGGCATCGCCGCGGACCCCATGCTCAGGGGCGAAAAGCGCCTTGAGGTTGACTCCCGGAGCGGCGTGAAGGATGTCGATGGTGGAGCGGAGATTATGGTCGATACCGCTCGGATTGGTGACCAGCCCGACATTCTTACCTACAAGTCCCTCGAAGCCACGGCCTTCAAGCACTTCGATGCCGGTGCGTACAATCTGTTTCTGTCCAGCCTGCGCGGAAAGGGCCGACAATGCGGCAACGGAGAGCAGGACGGTGAATATTCTTTTGACTGCGTTCATATATTCATTGATTATCAATTCGTTGATTATTTCTTGCCATATTCAGGATCGATCTTGCGGTCGGCGAGGAAGGTGACGACGACGGTCGCTATGCAGCAGACAATCACCATCCAGAAGAAGCCCTTGTAGCCGAGGGACTCCTGCAGGAAGCCGGCGAACATGCCCGGTATCATCATGCTCAGTGCCATGAAGCAGGTGCAGAAGGCATAGTGCGAGGTCTTGAACTCGCCTTCGGAGAAGTACATCATGTAGAGCATGTAGGCGGTGAATCCGAAGCCGTAGCCAAACTGTTCTATGGCGATGCAGGTACAGATTGTGGCGAAACTTACAGGCTGTACCACAGCGAGATAGACAAACGACAGGCAAGGAAGCGTCATAAACGCGGCCATCACCCAAATAGATTTCTTCAGCCCAAGACGTGATGCGAGAAGTCCTCCGAGAATGCCGCCAAGCAGAAGGAATATCACACCGAGCGTGCCGTAGGCGATACCGACCTCGGCCGTCTGCATCCCAAGTCCGCCGGCCTCTCTCGCAGCCACAAGGAACGGGGTGCACATCTTGATGAGGAAGGCCTCAGGGAGACGGTAGCAAAGCATGAATATGATCGCGAGCCACACGCCCGGTTTCTTGAAATATGTCGTCACGGTGCGGCCGAAGCCTTCGAATATCTCGGCCACCTTGTTGCCTGAATCCTCCTGAATATTAGGCACATCGGACTCTGGCTTAGGAATCGCGAACGTGTGATAGAGGGTCAACCCGGTAAGGAGTATGCCGGATCCGCCGATGGTCAGCTGCCAGGCCAACGGGATGTTGCCGGTTCTGGTCTCCAGCAATCCGGCCACTGCGACGATCACACCGTTGCCGAAGACATTGGCGAGCCTGTAAAACGTGCTGCGGACTCCGACAAAGGCCGCCTGGCTGCTCTGGCTCTGGGCCAGCATATAGAAGCCGTCAGCCGCTATGTCGTGTGTGGCGGAGGCGAAGGCCGCGAAGACGAACAGGATCAGCGTGAACGAGAAAAGGCTCATAGGCGTGCTGCCGGCCGCGATGGATTCCGCTGACGGATGAGGCATCGTAAGAGCCTGGACCACAAAGGCTATGGACATTATGATCTGCATCGTGATGATCCACCATCTCTTTGTCTTGATGATGTCCACGAACGGGCTCCAGAGGAACTTCAACGTCCACGGGAGGTAAAGCAGGGATGTGAACAACGCCATCTGCCCGTTCGGAACGCCCATCTTGGCGAACATCAGGACGGAGACATTGTTGACAAGGAAATATGGAATGCCCTCGACGAAGTAGAGGGTCGGGATCCACATCCAAGGATTACGTTTAGTGAAATTAGCCATTATGTGTTGATTATGTTATCTTCTTTCCAGTATGCTGCCTGGATAGTAGTGCAGCAGGATCTGATCGAACGTGTAGCCTTTGCTGGCCATCACGGCGGCGCCGATCTGGCAGAGGCCGACTCCGTGTCCCCATCCGGATCCGTCAAGGACCAGTCTGTCGCCGACCCATTTTATGTCAAAGGCGGAGCTCTTGAGATGGGATTCGGACAGCCAGCGGCGGATGATCAGTTCCTTGCCGATGACCATTGTCTTCTTGTCGCCGACCACCTTGAGCCTTTTGAGCCTTCCGGACGGGCCTCTCTCGATCGGGACGAGGTCACGGATGGTGCCGAAATCTATTCCGGAGCGTCTGCGGACAAGTTCCGAGACATCCGTCCTTGAATATTCAGTGGTCCATCTGTAGAAGTCCTTCGTCTCCAGATCGTAGTCGTTAAGCACTTGGGAGAGAATCTTTTCGTCCTTGGTGTCGCAGAAAACGTCGCATCCTTCCGCGCAGTCCGGAGTGTCCGGGAGCGGCTGGAGGTAAGGGTAATCCTTGTCTTCCCAGCAGGTGCTGAATATCTCCATACGGCCTCCGCAGCATTTTGAGAAGCGGGCGTCGCATATCCGGCCTTCCGAGGTGAGCACAAGACCCCAGGTCTGGTCTATGGCCTTGCGGACAGTGTCGCCCACGGCCATCGTGAGACCTTGGTAACGCTGGCAGTGATCATCGGCGCAGACATCGAAGAGGGTGTGGTCATCGTGGTCGAACCATTTGATGTACTCCTCCTCGCCGCCGGTCGCTGAGTTCACTTCGGTGGTCACGGGACTCACTTCTGTGGTCACTGAGCCTGTCGAAGTGACCGGATTCCGACGGTGCTCCACCTGCGCCATAACCCAGGAACGGGAAATGACAGCGTGCGCCTTGAGGAACTCCAATCCGGCCGAAGCCTTCATCTCAGACGAGATGACACTAAGCAGATAGTCCTCAACTCCAACAATATTCACGGCCGTGACCTTGTCCCCGTCCACGATGAACTTGAGAGTTCCCGCGAACTTCTGGGTCACCTTCCTTTCCCAATGGAAATCCACACCGATAGTCACTCCGTAAAGGATGAACGACGGCTCGGCGAACATAGTGGCCTCAGTCTGAGCCTCGAAGACCAGTTCATCGTAAAGAACTCCGTTGTAGGAAATGCGTCCCGCCGAATATTCGACTTTCTGCCGTCCCGCCCCGTCGGAAATGATCTCGAACTCGATCGCACTGCCGGACATTATCCCGACCTCCAGCCTGCGCTGGGTTCTGGTCAGCCTCCAGATGATGCCTTTCTCTGTCTCCCCGCTGACGGTTATCTCACGGACAACCGCCGTAAGAAGCTCTGAGTCAAGTTTGTCGTAATCCTCACGTTTAGGAGCCACAAACACACCTCCCAGATCAGCGCACCCTGGACTCATCGCCAGATGATCCGCCCCGGTGGAATAATAGTTGTGCGGACGATGCTTATCCCTGAATATCACAATGGAGCGATATTCCCCGTTATGCGTCCAGGCGAACAGGTTGATTTTCGGCTCATCCGAGTCCTCCGGCACCGGAGCGCAGTCCATAAGCCGGTAGAAAAGCTTAGCCACGGATTTCGCCGTGCCGCCGCAAAGGACGAAGACTCCGTTGGCATATTCATTAAGATGGAAGAGCTTGGCTTCCTTGACGTTGGTGAAATATTCCAGAGTATTGACATCGCCGGCCGCCAACAATCCGTCCACCCTGTTCTGGAGAGGCATCAGTCCTTGCGGACAGGCCTGGAAATGCTGATGGTCAGGCGCTGAAGCCCCACTCACAGGGCCGTTGTAGAACCCGAGATATTCATTGTGCGCGCTGACAAAGTCAAGAAGGTCTTGATAACGGTGCCAGATGGATTGCCGCGTGTGCTCGAAACTTGAGATCACGAGATGCGACGGGAAGATCGGGTACGGGTTCAGCGTGACGCGGTATTTCCGTCCCTTGCGCCCCTCGAACTCAATGTGGGTCTGCTGCGCCGGGCGGTTCTCAGGGCAGAGGAAGCAAGGCCTCTCGCTGAGAGACTTAGGGTCCAGGGCCGCCTCGGAAGAAATCTTGCGGCAAGGGTTATGCTGGACGATGACCTCCAGTCCTCCAACATCCAACCGTTTGGTTTCCACCTTCTTGAGGTCACGATAGTTCTCGGCGGCAAGAGGCCAGACCGACAACTGGTCCTTTATGAATTTGTCAATGTTATTGTCCATCAGAGCAAAGCCAGTAAAGTGTCCTTGATTGATTTGAATTCCTGCTCAAAATTCGGAGTGAACAGTCCCCGCGCCAGATTCGACTCGATCTCGGACATATTCCAGTAGCGTCCTTCGGTGACCTCGTCATTGTCAGGCTTCAAAGTGAAGTTGCCGACGGTGGCGAAGACGCTGACCAGTTCCTTCTCGCGAGCCGACTCCCAAATGTAGGATTTCAGGAATATCGGATTGAAGTCCCTGAATCCCAGTTCCTCAGAGGCCTCGCGGTAGAGCGCCTCTTCAAGCGTCTCGCCGTAATCGACGTGACCGCCGACGGCCGTGTCCCAACGCCCCGGAAGAAGATCCTTCTTCATCGAGCGTTTCTGAATATACAGACACCCCTCCCGGTTGATGATGTGAAGATGGATCACCGGATGCATCAGCTTCGAGCCATCGTGCACGGACTGCCTGGTGGCCTGTCCGATGACAAGGCCGTTCTCCTCCACGACCGGGACCATCTCGCCCGTAGGACGTGGACGGTCACCGGGATTGTCGGCCGATGGCAAAGGCATAACCGGAGCCGGGGAAACCGGGTAGATCAAGTCAAACATAACGTCAAGCTATCGCCAAAAGGATCAGCAACTGGGCCACAAGCACCCTCATAAACATCGACAGAGGATAGACGGTGGCGTAGTTCACTGAAGGATAATCCGTTCCGTAAGCCCCCTGGGTGAACGCCAGGACGGCGGGATCGGTGGTACCACCGGAGATCAGACCGCAGATCTGGTAGAAGTTCAGCTTGCAGACATATCTTGCGATGAGGCCGATCGTGCAGACAGGGATGAAGGTGATGAGCGCTCCGTAAAGGATCCACCAGTAACCTCCGTCCAGGATCGAACTTACGAAGTTCTGTCCGGCTCCCAAACCGACGGCCGCCATAAAGAAGGATATTCCTATCTCCCTGACCATCAGGTTGGCGCTTTGGGTCGTGTAGGTCGTGATCTTCCACTTAGGGCCGAAGTAGCCAAGCAGGATCGCGATGATGAGCGGGCCTCCGGCGAGACCAAGTTTGATAGGCTGAGGAATGCCAGGGATGGCGATAGGAATTGAACCGAATATCACACCAAGAGCGATTCCAAAGAAGATCGGGATAAGGTTCGGGTGGTTCAAAGTCGAAGTCTGGTTACCAACAAGATTGGCTACCTCCTCTATTCCGAGCTCCGGACCGACAACCCTCAACACATCCCCCATCTGGAGGATGAGGTTAGGTCTTGCGACAAGGCCGACACCGGATCTTATGACTCTGGTGACACTGACCCCATAATTAGCTCTGACATTGAGACTTCTGAGGGTCACTCCCGTAAGGTTCGTCTTGGTGACAGTTATCTTCCTGTTCACCATCCTGGCATCCAGCTGCTCCCAGTCCTGAAGGTGCATCGGAACCTCTTCTCCAAAGGTGATCCTAAGCGAGTCCACATTCTTCTGAGAAGTGACGATCAGAAGTTTGTCTCCTTTCTGGAGAACGGTATCAGGCCCGGGAACGGACATGAGCCCGTCGCGAAGTATTCTGGAGATCACGATGGAATTGCCCAGATCCTTGGTGGCGTCCTTGATTGTCATTCCGAAGACCGCGGGATTCTCGACCTCGCAGTGCATACGCCTTGCCACATCCTCATTATTATCCTCATTGTCAAGGACTTCCTTCTCCTTATTGAGATCAACTTTGAATATCGCCTTGAAGAACATCATCAGAGCGATCACAAGCAGAACTCCCAACGGGTAGGCCACAGCGTAGGCGGAAGCCAGCCCGGAGGTCGCCGATGTGATGTCAGACGCCAGATAGTTCTCCGCGCGCATTGAATCCGCCATCGTCTGCTGGGCGGCACCGAGTCCCGGGGTGTTGGTCACGGCTCCGGACATCACGCCGACCATAGTCTTGAGATCCTCGCCGGTTATGAAATGGATCGCCACGGTGACGGCCACAGCCAACAGGACAAGGGCGACCGCAAGGATATTCATCTGAAGTCCGCCTTTCTTGAAGGAGTGGAAGAATCCAGGGCCGACCTGAAGGCCTATCGAGAACACGAACAGGATCAGGCCGAAGTCCTTCATAAAGTTCATCACGGTCGCGTCCACCCTGAGGCCGAAATGACTCAACAGGATAGCCACGAACAGAATCCACGTGGAACCGATGGAGATGCCTTTGATCTTGAATTTGCCAAGGTACAGTCCGATCGCGATCACGACTGCGAAAACTAGAATCGAATGGGCTATTCCAGCCCCTAAAAACAAATCTCGCATATCTAATTAAAAATCTATCCGCGCGCAAAAGCACGGTTTGTCTTCAATTTTACCTTCTATGAAATATTTCTTTTGTCCGTCAATATCCTCAACACTTCTGAATATCCTGACAACCTCCCCAGGCTTCGTCTCCTTGATGAAGTTGATGCTTATGCTCCTGACAGGGTTTCCGGCGACCTCTTCATAGTCAATGCAGTCCATAGCCCAGACCACGTAGCGGGCATTGTTGGTGTGCCCCAGCACATCGATGTCTGAATATGCCGCCTTGTGGCAGCCGACTTCCTCCGCGGGGATATTCTTAGGCATCACGACCTTGCCGCAAGGGATCTGGATCGCATTGTCAGGGCACTGGGTGGTCGCCGGGACCATATTCAGAACCTCATCGCTGCGCACCAGCCGCCGGGTCTCGACATTCATCACTATCCACGAAGAGGTGCAAAGCACCTGCGCCTTTGATTTGTCGGCGAAGTCCGTGTCGCCCTTCCTTCGGAGCTCGAAGTCACGCAGGAAGAACAGGCCGTCCTGTCCCTTGTGCCAAGTGTAGAGGGTCGTCTCGTCCGTCCATTTCGGAGGGTTCAGAAAATCCATCCGCATCCGTGACAGAACCCAGGCCGTGTGATGCCTCTGAAGGTCGTCATAGCCGAAATGAAGCGCCTGGGCCGCCAGATACGCCATTTCCTGGGCGTGATCCATAAACGCGGCCGGCTTCAGGCGGAACGATGCGTCCGTGTCGTAGCACGGGATCGTTATGTCAGTACTGAACCTATTGTCTGAAACGTTGATCTTTTCCATAGTCCTAATGATTTATAATCCTCAGTTCCTCAGGGGTGTAGAGGATCGAGTCAATGAAATCCGGAGCGAAGTGGGCGAGGAGTATGAATATTCCGAGAGCCACCAGCGCCAAACCGATGAGGCTTGCCGCCACGATTAGAACCACTTTCCAAGCACGGTTTCTCGTCTTGAGACTTGTCTCCTCCTCTCTTTCTTTCTCATCTTCTTTCTCATTTTCGGCTCCGGTGTCAGATTCATCGGTCGGAGTGTCTGTTTCCTCGGTCACAGAGCCTGTCAAAGCGACCGGTGCAATCGGCTCTCTGATGGGAACCGGATCCGCCACCAGCTCCCTAAGCGCCGCCACACTCTGCGCCACCTCGTCCGGAGTCTCCTCGTGAGTCTTCAAAGACACCGGCTCCAGCCCTACCCCATAAGGATAGATGTCCAAATCCTCGTCAGCGATAAAAAAGAACGTGTTCTCCTTAGTCGCCCTCAACCGGCCGAGCCCGGGGAATATCACGACCTTCTTTGCCTGCAGCGTTGTCCTCAGCCCGGCGATAAACTCCCCAAGGATTCTCTTTGAAGTCTCAAGATCCGTCCCGTTGATCTCGGCATAGAACTCCGCCATCATCTCCTCGTTTCCTGATCCGCGCTGCCTGAACGACAGTTTTCGGTAAGGAGGATTGATGGTGTACCCTTTGTCAGAAAAAGTAGAGGGCATCACCTCGGAGACGAAAGTCCCCAAGCCAGGCAACGTAACCTCATCATTGTCAAGGATCAGCCCCTTGACCATATCTGAAAACAAGTCTATGTCCATTTTCCTCCTCCGAGAAATTCACACAAAGGTACACAAAAAAAACTACAAAAAAATTTGCACTAATCAATTTTTGTTGTACCTTTGCACTCCCGAAAGGAACAAACAACCGAAAAGGTTGACAAAATTCCTCAATAGCTCAGTTGGTTAGAGCACCTGACTGTTAATCAGGGGGTCGTAGGTTCAAGTCCTACTTGAGGAGCCAAAGCGGACAAATCATCAGAAATGACGGTTTGTCCGTTTTTCTTTTCCTCATAACTCATTTCCTCATAACTCATTGATTTCAAAGAATATTGGAATCAAGTCCAAAGCCAGAGCAAGTCCAAAGCCCTGTGCTAAAAGAACCGGCTTGCCCCTCCCACGACGAAAGACCTTCTCAACTTCGTTGCAATTGGCGGGAACATCCATAGCCACTTAAGCAACATCAGGAGTGGTTCACTGTTCCTGACACCTCGCTGAAATCGGTTTTGAGGAACAAAGTCCATGACTGTACGGCCATCAGACAGGCATGACCGTTCCCGCCAACTATAAACATAAGTGGCCGGCATCAACATGATGCGGAATCGCGCACGGGAGGGAGAGTTTCTTCTTTCTATCACTGCGCATCATGTTCGCACAATAAGGAAGAAATCATATTCATAAACACCTTGAGGCGGCTTGCAATCACCAAGGCATAAAGGCTTGCCAACAGGCACATGGCTTCTTTGATTTTTCTTTATTGTAGATAATGGCTATCTTTGAGAAAAGAAGGATTCAGACGAAATGGGACGACTTGTTCCGAATTGTGAATATGAATGTGCGGGTGTGGTCATGAATCAAAAATGAATTCAAAACAGCTTCTCAATATGACTGGAAGAAAGATTTTACTTGTAGTGGATGTGCAGAGGGACTTCATTGACGGATCTCTGGCCGTGCCGGGAGCAGAGGCGATCATTCCGGAGATAAACGGGATCAAGAACGGAGCCGATCTTGTGTATTTCACTTTGGACTGGCATCCGAAGGATCATTGTTCGTTCAAGGCAAACGGTGGTCAATGGCCAGAGCACTGCGTTCACTACACTTTAGGGGCAAGTCTCGCCGACGGGCTGCTGGACGGGCTGGAGGAAGCGAGGACAAGATTCATCCTGAAAGGGCAGAACAAGGAGAGGGAGGAATATGGAGCGCTGGCGGCCGTGACAGCCTCAAACCAGAGTCTGTTTCTGGCAGGGGACGAGGTCACCGTCTGCGGAATCGCCTCTGAGTTCTGTGTTTTGGAGACCCTCAAGAATGTCTTCCGGCTGAGCCAAGAGATTGGATTCGACGTGAACGTATTCCTGAAAGGCACCGTCGGATTCGACAGCACCCCGCTATTGGAATGGATGGCCGGAAACGGCGTAAAGGAATATTGAACTTTTATTCCTCCCTTACGACAGGAGGAGCGAGAGGGACAAACGACTCCTCGTCAAAGTTTTCCATCTGGTTTTCGTAGTAGGCTTGTGACGCGGCCGAACGGTTGATCTCATCGTAGGCCACAAACGCCTCGAAATCATATTTCCACCCGCTTGGCTCAGACAACTTCATGATTCTCTTGAATATGGCCTCACGCGAAGGAGCGTTGAACCCGCCGGCATTATGTCTCATGATGCTGTAGTCCGTCGGCCTGTAGGCGCCGTATCTGAACGTCAGGCCGCCATCGTAGATTCCGACCTGACCGGAATAGCGCGGATCTGAAAGGAAATGCGCCCAATGGATTTCCTTGGGATCGTTCGTGACATCGGCGTTCGGGTAGAAACCGTATTTGGCGAACCATTCCTTGTGGCTTTTCACCTTGTCCTCGGTGATTGTCTTTTCGTAGAAATATTCATCCGCAAGCTTAGCGAACCCGTGACCGCCCGCCTCATGGCGAAGAACCTTCCCGAAAGCTTCGGTGTTGTAGCTGACAACCGGGATGTAGGCTATAGCCCTGCCGTCCGACCACATGTAGGTTGTACCGGCATACTTCGAGGAATTCAGGATCACCAGTTCAAGCGTGTTTCTCACCGTGAGCCAACTGATCCCATCAACCTTGTAGGCATACTGCCAGACCTTGCTGTCATTGCCTCCGATATAGGTTCCCGTTCCGAACTTGCTCGCAAAGGCCGTGCTGCCGTCAAAATTCCGCCCGTCCGACTCGACCGCGACAGAATACACATCGAACCTGTCCCGGAATGACCGGTAAGGCTCCTCGGCGAAAAACTCCTCCATTGTCCTGTCGGCCCATTTGTCAAATGATGACATTGACTCCCCTTCCGAAGCCGTAAGGTCATCCTTGGTGAAGCCGTCTCCCATGATCACTATCTTTATTCCGTTGCCGACAGAATGGGTCTGGAGGGTGTGCACTATCCCTTCCTGAAAAATCACAACTTTTTCATGAATACCGGCAGCCTTGTTCACGATTCCGACCACCGCGCTTCTGGCACACTCTCCCTCGTTCCTGTCACAATGAAAGACAAGTTCATCCTGACGCATCGCCCTGGTCTTCAACCCAGAATATCTCAGCCAGGACGCGGCATCCTCTGGAATATCCACGGAATAGTCAACGTCAGCAGACACAGTGACGGCAATCTCTCCCGCGCCTCTTGACATTGAATATGTCTCCTGAGGAGTGATGACGTTGCCCTCTACGAAATCCAAGCACCTTACGATGGTCTTCGAATCATCATATACAAGCACCACAATCTCACCGCCAGTGAACGGGGAAGGGGAGGTCACCACAATTTCTCCTTCCGAGTCATTGTTCCTTTTGACGTCCGCCTTCCATCCATTCTGCGCAAACGCCTTGACCACCACGCTTCCTGTGGCATTAAGGATCTTATATACAACAGACCTTGTCTCCCCGGCATTGAATCTGAATGTTCCGTAGTCCGGAAACCGGATGCTCAGATCCGAAGACTTCTTGGCGAGTTCGAACACGGTTCCATCCATAAGTGTGACGGTCACAGTGTCACCGTTGTCCGTGACAGAGGAGAAGAACGAGTCCCCGTCCTCACCGGTTGCCTTCGACAATTTCGTCCAAGTCTTTCGTCCATCATAAGAGACGTACCACCAGCCGTCTTCTATCTTCAATTCCGGAGCGGTGCCTCCCGCGTTTATCCGGTTGCCTGTACCGGAACCGTCGTAAATCCATTCACCATCTACGGTCCAGTAATACTTCCCGTCGGTGTGCTGTCTTATTCCGATCACAGGAGAATGACCGTCCTTTCCATTGTAGATGGTTACCGTGCCGCTTTTGCTGAACGTGATCGAGTACCCGACAACAGTCCCCTCCTTAATGACTTCCACCACGCCTGTCACGTAGTCATTGCCTTGCAACGCGTTGACGATGGTGCGCAATGTCTGCAGATCCTGATTGAATCCACGGCATTGCTCTTCCAAAGCCGCTATCCTGGCTTCATTCTCGTTGACTTTGTTCCAGATCTCAGAGTCATCGTATTTACAGGACACAAGTCCTGCAAGCATGACAAAAATAACACACAGAGCCTTTTTCATTTCAGTAAAATTATGCGACAAACAATCTATAAAGTTAGACATTATTCCCGGAATATGTAAGCGTAAAGTAATGTTGAAAAAACAAGTTGCATCAATCGATAAATTTGAATACATAGAATCACCCTGAACATCAATATATTGCAAATTTAAAGTGATGAAGGTCATTTTTTTACATTTTACAAAGACATGCTGTCGTAAATTTTGCAAAGATATTCAAAGAGTTTTGTCTTTTTCAAAAAGTTTGGTAACTTTGACATGCCGTCCGTCAAACCGTGTCGGACGGCATCCGGTCCCATAGCTCAGTTGGTTAGAGCATCTGACTCATAATCAGGGGGTCGTAGGATCATGCCCTACTGGGACCACAAAAGAAGGAGGCGCAAGAATTGCGTCTCCTTCTTTTGTGACCCATATTCCCACCCCCCCAGTCACTGCGTGACAGCCCCGGTGGGGCACGGGGGGGGGGAAGGATTCCACGACCCCCCTTCGGTCGCTTCGCTCCGAGTCTCGTGGCTTTTTCGGCCTCATTTTGGGGCAGCGTAATCTCTATGATATTGACAGTCTGGCGATTATAAAATCTCCTTTAGGGCAAACGAACTTAAGACAAAGCCTTATCTAACTCATTATCAAAGCATTATCAGCCACCCATTCAGAATCAACGAGTGGTTGATAACAAACTTATAGCCAAATGATTGAATCATTGGCTTTAGCCTGAAACCACTAAAGCAAAGTAGCCAAAACGTTTATTATCAAAGACTTTTCATCACGGCGATCCGCACAATTTGGGCGATGGTGTTGTAATCCAATGCCTCAATCAGCGAAGAACTTTCCCCTTTGCGAATTTTTGGTAACGTGCAAAAATCGCAAAGGGGAAATTTCTTCGCCTCTTTTAGAAGCTGTTTTGAATTGTTTGTTTGAAGGTTTGAGAGTGAAAAACTTCAGTTTCGACCGCTTCTTCCAAGGAAGATAGCGGTGCTATCTGACTGAAGAAGCGGGAAGAAAATGAAGATTTTTCACCTCAAAGAACATTTCAAACAATTCAAAACAGCTTCTTATTTCAGGCAGTCGCTTCGACAAGCTCAGCGACCGACATAAATTCAGCGACCGGAAGAAAGCACTACTTCACACGCAGCTTCTTGCCAAGACGCAGGGTCGTGGTTTCCTTGATGCCATTGAGACGGCAGAGAGTCTTGACAGAGGTGCGGTACTTCCGGGCAAGAGCGCCGAGGGTGTCACCCTGACGGATGGTGTGGTACCGGGCGGCGGCAGCGGCCTTTCTCTCGGCCTCGGCCTTCTTGGCGGCCTCCTCCTTGTCCTTGGCGTCACCCTCAAGGATGTCGATCTCCTCCTGTTCGCTCTCAGGAACGTACTTGCTGTTCGCGTTCAAATACTTCTTCTTCAAGACAAACAGCCTGTGCCTCAACGTACCGGAATGGAAATCTATCAGCCATTCAGGATCAAACGCGTAGCCCTTATAACGGGTCTCGAAATGCAGATGAGGCCCTGTCGAACGGCCAGTCGAGCCTCCTAAGCCAATGATCGTTCCGGCGTTCACCCACTGGTCATCCTTCACGTAAATCTTGGAAAGGTGACCGTAGAATGTCTCCAGGCCGTTGTCATGACGCAGGACCACGAGATTTCCGTAGCCTTTGTAACGCTTTGAAATGCGGACCTTGCCGTCAAACGCAGCATAAACAGGAGTACCCGTCTTCAAAGGAAGATCCACTCCCTGATGACGCCGTCTGTGGCGGTAGCCGAACTTTGAATAGACATCATTCTGATGAGGACACTTGTACTCACTCAATGTGTCCACAATCCAAAGCGCGATCTCATCCGGAAGCTCTTCCAAAGAGACATGGTAAGGGTCCGGATAGTCGTGGGTCCAATATTCATTGAATATCTTGTGGTCACGGGCGTAGGTGGAATCCTTATAGTATTTCCATGTATAGTCAGACAGAAGCAGAATCTTGATGTGAGGATCTGCCGTGTCGATTGTGTCCAGAGCCTCAGCCCTGTTCAGTTCCATGGACTGCACGGATTCCCTGCAGATTCTCGGGATAAGGATCTCAGCTTGTTTCTTGGTCTTGATTGTGGTGTCCTGCGCCACGGCAGGAACGGAAAGTCCAATTGCGGCAAGGACCATGACAATGGCGCCTACCCAAAATCTTTCACGAATCATCCCGCCTACAGTTTTGCGCCGAACCTCTCCACGAGAAGATTCTTGGTCTCACTTATCTTTTCCTCAAGGAGAGCGTCCGATGTCGCCTCGCAGATGAACCTGAGGTATGGTTCGGTGTTGGAAGGACGGATGTTGAACCACCAGTCCGGGAACTCGACCCTGTAGCCGTCGAAATCCATCTCGGCGGTCGGTTTCTCCTTGGAGACGAAATATTCCTTGACAGCGTCCATCGCGCCTTTCTTGTCCTCAAGGCGGAAGTTGATCTCGCCGGAATTCTGGTAGCGCGCGATCCTGCCGATGAGTTCGTGAAGGGTGACGCCTTTCTTCTTCATCGCGGCAACAACCCTCAGAATCAGGATGGAAGCGAGGAGTCCGCTGTCAGAATAGAAGAAGTCACGGAAATAGTAGTGTCCGGCAAGCTCACCGCCCCAGACTCCGTCAAGTTCACGAAGTTTCTTCGCGGCGAAGGCACGTCCGACCTTCCAGGTCGCCATCTTGCATCCCATCGGAGTGAGGTACTCGCCTACCGCCTTCGAGCTGCGGATGTCCTGAAGCACGGTTCCGGTCTCGTGCCTCTCGTCGATGAAATAGTGGCCGAGAACGGCGATCATCAGGTCCGGAGAGACGAACTTGCCCTCGTTGTCCACGAACATCACACGGTCAGCGTCACCATCATAGATGACACCCACATCCGCGCCGGTCTTCTTCACCAAAGCCTGAAGCGGCTCGACATTCTTAGGAATCAGCGGGTTAGGCTCGTGGTTCGGGAAGTTTCCGTCAAGTTCTTCGAATATGTAGGCAGGCTCATCGCCGAAAATCTCACGGGCGTAAAGGCTTGACATTCCGTTGGAAAGGTCGAAAGCGATCTTGATGTCGGAATAGTCGCCCTTGAACTTCAGCAGGAAATCAAGATAGTCTTTATGAATATCCTTGAGAATGACCTGTCCCCTCTTCTCGGCCACAGGGGTAGGCCTGCCGCTCTCTATCCATTCCTGGATCTGCCCGAGGCCGGAATCCAGACCGACAGGGAGGGCGTTCTCCCTGGAGACCTTCATTCCGTTATATTCCTTGGGATTGTGCGATGCCGTGATCTGGACCGAGGCCTTGAACCCGTAGTTGGCGGTTCCGAAATAGACCATCGGGGTCGTGCTGAGACCGATGTCATAGACATCAGCGCCGGCGTCGGTTATTCCTTTCACAAGATATTCGTGGATCTCCGGAGAGGATGTCCTGCAGTCGCGGCCGACAAGAACCTTGTCAGCGCCAAGGAGTTCCGGAAGGAAATAGCCCACCTTGTAGGCGGTGTTACGATCGAAGTCAACGTTATAGACTCCGCGTATGTCATATGCGTGAAATGCACCCATAGTCGTAATGTTTATTTAATTTTTGTGGCGTACCTTGCAAAAACCTTTCCTTTCGCGATGTTCATCAACTTTTTCGAAATTATCTTCTTCCTTATCGGAGCGACATGATCCACGAACAGATCTCCGTCCAGATGGGACATCTCGTGCTGCACCATACGGCAGGCAAACTTATCGAAAGTCTCGGTAACCTTCTCGAAATCACCATTGTAATATTCAATGGTCATGCTCTGTGGCCTTGTGACATCGCAGTAGATTCCGGGGATGCTGAGACACCCTTCGGAATATTCACATTTCTTCTCGCTCTCCTCAAGGATGACCGGGTTGATCATCACCCTTTTGAAATCGGCGAGGTAAGGATAGACATCGGTCATCCCGGTGCCGTCAACTATAAGGATCCTGACGCTCTCGCCGACTTGAGGGGCGGCAAGTCCGCAACCTTCTGATTTAGCGAGAGTCTCCTCCATGTCGGAGACCAGTTTGGTGATCTTTTCCTTCTCCGAGAGGTCAGCCGGGGCAGCCTTCTGCCTGAGAACATCAGACCCATATAAATAAATAGGTAATATCATAACTCTAACCTTTTAATTTCTGTTAGTCCTGTCCAGATAGCTCTGAAGGATAATGGCCGCGCTGATCTTGTCCACGGATGTCTTGTCCCTGCGGTCCTTCGCCTTCATCCCTCCGTCGATCATAGCACGGTGCGCGAGCACGGATGTGAACCGCTCATCCTCAAGGGTCACCGGAATGCCGGGAAAAGCCTTGGCGAGATTCTTCAGGAATATCTCCACATCGGCGGCGGCCTCGGACGGTTTGTTGTTCATGTTCATCGGATAGCCGACCACAAAGCGGGTTATGGTCTCTTTTTGAGCATAATTTTTGATATATTCTATTATCTTTGCAGCTGGAACCGTGTCCAGGGCTGAGGCAAAAATACCCAGCGGGTCGCTGACCGCGACCCCAACGCGCTTGCGTCCGTAATCTATGCCGATGATCCTGTCCATTGTAATCCGCAAAGTTAACGAAAAAGGCTTTCAAGTCAAAATCTTATGTCCAAACAGAAAAAAGGCGGCATCATAAATAACTTCAGGCTCACGCTTGTGGATGATGACACACATGACAAGTTGTGGTCCAGAAAATTCACAAGGATGGGTGCGCTCGTGACTGCGATCACAACTGTGGTTGTCACCATAACTGTCATATTCTGCCTGATCGCGTTCACCCCGATCAGAACCTTGATTCCCGGCTACCCCGACGCCCGCACGAAACATGACGCGATCCAGAATGCCATCAGGGTTGACTCATTGCAGAATGTGATCATGAAATGGGAATTGTATTCCGAGAACCTACGAAGGGTTGTGGACGGTCAGGAGCCGCTCAAGATCGACAGCCTTATGGAGGTCAGGAAGAACGTCACCGAAACCGTTGACCCTAAGAAACTTGCGGAGAAGGATTCGCTGCTCCGGAAGGAGGTCGCGAACGAGGACAAGTTCGACGTCAAGTCCAATTCCTCAAGGTCGCTTCCGATCGAGGGGATGCATTTCTTCACACCGCTGAAAGGCGTTGTCTCGCAGGGGTACGACAAAGTCCTGCATCCTTACATCGACATCACGGCCCCAGGCAACTCGGTGGTGATGTCGGTTCTTGACGGCACGGTCATCTCGGATGGATGGACGGATACGGAAGGCTACACGATAAGAATCCAGCACGAAGGGGACATCATCTCGGTCTATAAACACAACCAGAAACTCATGAAGAAAACCGGGGACAAGGTGACGGCAGGCATGCCTATAGCCATTCTCGGCGGCACCGGATCGCTCTCCGACGGGGATCATCTTCATTTCGAGCTCTGGCACAAGGGCGAGGCCGTGGATCCAACCAAATATATAAGTTTCTGATGGATAAAAGAAGAATAGCGATACTCGGCTCGACCGGTTCGATCGGCAGGCAGACCCTGGATGTGATCAGGGAGCACAGGGATCTTTTTGAGGTTGAGATGCTTACCTGCAAGGGCAGTTGGGAGCTGATGGCCAGCCAGGCCAAAGAGTTTGACGCCAACAACGCGGTCATCTGCGACGAGACCAGGTACAAGGACCTTGCGTACGCGTTGGACGGCACTGACACGAAGGTGTTCGCGGGAATGAAGTCGGTCTGCGACCTGGTTACAAGCAACAGGGTGGACATAGTGGTGGCTGCTATGGTCGGGTTCAGCGGGCTCGCCCCGACAATGGCCGCGATCGGCGCCGGAAAAGTCATCGCCCTGGCCAACAAGGAGACCCTCGTGGCTGCCGGCTCGATCGTGATGGAGATGTCTAAGAAATACCACGCCCCGATCCTTCCTGTGGACTCAGAGCACTCGGCGATATTCCAATGCCTGCTGTCGGCACAGGGCAACGCCATCCGTAAGATTCACTTAACCGCCTCCGGCGGGCCTTTCAGGACCTGGGACAAGGAGCGGATCAGCGCGGCGACAAAGGATATGGCGCTCAAGCACCCGAACTGGAGTATGGGTGCCAAGATCACAATCGACTCAGCCACAATGATGAACAAAGGCTTCGAGGTGATCGAGGCGAGGTGGCTCTTCGACACCCCTTGCGACAGGATCAACGTCGTCGTCCACCCGGAGTCCATCATCCATTCCATGATTGAATATGAGGACGGATCCGTCATCGCACAGCTCGCCTGCCCGGATATGAGGGAGCCTATCCAGTTCGCCATCGGATTCCCGGAGCGGCTTCCGCTCGCGAACAAAAAACTGGACTTCGCGGAACTCGGCGGGATCACGTTCTTCAAGCCTGACACCGATAAGTTCCCGGCGTTGGCGCTGGCCTACAAGGCGATGGAGCGGGGCGGGAATATTCCTTGCGCCCTGAACGCGGCGAATGAGGCGGCAGTGGCGGCGTACCTTCACGACAGGATCTCTTTCTACTGGATCACGGACATTGTCGGAGAATGCATCGAATGCACACCGTTCATAAAAGAACCGTCCGTCGAGGACATATTCAAGACAAACGAGGAAATATATTCATTGGCCCAAAGGAAGATTGAGGGCATAGCTAAGAAAGGTTGATGATGGTTGTTCTGATGAAGATTCTGCAAGTCATTCTTGCGCTTTCGATACTTATTGTCATCCACGAGTTCGGGCACTTCACGTTCGCGAAGCTGTTCGGGATCCGGGTGGATAAATTCTTTCTTTTCTTCGATGCCGGCGGCACCAAGTTGTTCAGTACCAAGGGGAAATGGTTCACCAGGATATTCCCGAAAGCGAAGGATTGGGAGACTGAATATGGAATCGGCTGGCTGCCGCTTGGCGGTTACTGCAAGATCTGCGGGATGATAGACGAGTCGATGGACCTTGAGTCGATTAAGAAAGATCCGCAGCCGTGGGAATTCCGCACCAAGAAGGCCTGGCAGAGGCTTCTGGTGATGGGCGGCGGCGTGCTCTACAACTTCATATTCGCGATTATCGCCTACATCGGAATTATGGCCATCTGGGGCAGCGCCTACATCAGCAACGAGGGCAGTCAGATCTATACCAATGAGTTAGGTGTCGAGCTTGGCTTCCGCAACGGCGACCACATCATCAGGATGGATGAATATGTTCCCGAGAATTTCGGGATGCTTCAGGCGGATCTGGCGCGCAGGAATGTCAGCAAGGTCACTGTCCTGAGGGACAATGACACGGTGGATCTCTACATCGACCGCTCGAAGATCGGGGCGGTGCTCAACACTCCGGGAGTGTTCGACCTCGCCGTGCCGTTCGTGATCGATTCTGTGATGAGCGCGTCGGAGAACTCTGCCGCCGGTCTTCTGCACGACGATAGGATCATCGCCATAGACAGCGTCAGCACTCCTTTTGTGCAGGATTCCAGAAAATACCTTTCGGAAGTCAAAGGCGGGACCGTCACGGCCACGATCCTACGTGGTTCAGACACGCTTTCCGTACCGCTTCAGGTGGACACGGCTGGCAGGATCGGGGTCTTTATGCAGATTCCGGGGGTGATGACGAAGGAATATTCATTGGTCAGCGCCATCCCAGCGGGAGTCAAGCTGACTTTCGACACCATCGGGGGATATCTTCAGGATCTGAAGCTGGTGGCTTCGCCAAGCACTGAGGCCTACAAGTCAGTGGGCAGCTTCATCGCCATCGGGCAGGTCTTCCCGGCGACGTGGGACTGGTACAGGTTCCTGAATATTCTTGCGTTGCTTTCGATTATGCTCGGGGTGATGAACCTTCTGCCGATTCCGGCACTTGACGGCGGGCACATCGTGTTCTGCCTCTATGAGATGGTAACTGGACGGAAGCCGAGCGACAGGTTCCTCACGGCGGCGCAGATTGTCGGGATGTTGCTGCTGCTGTTGCTGATGGTACTGGCTTTCGGAAACGACATCGCACGGTTGATACGGTAGCCGCGGTCACTTCGATGCTTCGGCAGACTCAGCGACCACAAGTTCAGTGGCCGAAAGTGTCCGGTCGCTGAGCCTGTCGAAGCGACAAAAGAGAACACAGGAGCACTCATCACTGATTATCAATATATTGCATCAACAAAACGAGAGTATTCAGACCGCTTGGAATTTGATGTTTTTAGAAGTTTAGCGTAACTTTGCAACCAGAAAAACAACACAAAGATGAAAAAGATAATCAAGACCGTCATCTGCATCGCGGCGCTGATCAGCGCGGTTTCCTGCATGAACAACACGAAAACCCTCCTGCCTAATGTCTCGGGCAAGGCTGGTGAAGTCATCATCGTGGTAGGCAAGGACAACTGGGAAGGGAATCTGGGCAACGAGATCGGCGGGTTATTGGCAAGAGACTGCGAGTACCTGCCGCAAAGGGAACCATTATATTCATTGGTCAATCTTTCGCCGGGAGCGTTCTCGGACATGTTCAAACTCCACAGGAACATAGTGATCTTCAACATTGACTCGACTGTCGTCAAGCAAGGCGTCGTCTATAGGACTGATGTCTGGGCACATCCGCAGTGTGTGATCCAGGTCAACGCCTCATGCGCGGATTCCGCGATTGTTGTCCTTGAAAAAAACGGTGAGAACATCACCGGAGCCATCGAGCAGGCCGAGAGGAACAGGGTCATCGCCAACACTCTGCTCTACGAGGAGTCCAAACTGGGGGACGTTGTCGCCAAAATGATAGGAGGAAGGGTTCACTTCCCCGTAGGCTACAATCTGAAAAAGGTCACGGACGACTTCATCTGGATAGCGGACGAAAAGCAGTACAGCACCCAGGGTGTGTTCATCTATAAATACCCGGCAACGGACGAGGACCCGTTCTCGGAGGAGAACATCATTGCCAGACGCAACGTTTTTCTCAAGGAATATGTCCCTGCGACAGCCGAGAATTCCTACATGACCACAAGTGTGTTCGTCAAACCGGGAATAAAGTTCCTCAAGTACCACAATCTGGATTTCGTGGAGACCAGAGGTCTTTGGGAGGTCTATAACGACTACATGGGCGGCCCGTTCGTCTCACATTCGTTCTACAGCAAGGACGGAAAGGACATCATCGTGCTGGAGGCATGGGTCTATGCTCCGAAATATGACAAACGACAGTATCTTAGGCAGACAGAGTCTCTTTTGTACTCGTTTGAGTGGGATGAGGACGGAAATGATGGCAAATAGGGCAAATATCGTCCGAATTATTTTGTAAGGTCGAAAATTATCCATATATTTGCATCCCAATTTGGCAGACAGCCTTATGGGTATACCAGTCTTGGTGGGTTCGTATAACGGTTAGTACTCGGGATTTTCATTCCCGCAATAGGAGTTCGATTCTCCTACCCACTACAAATATTAAAAAATAAGAACGATGGCAAATCACGCATCAGCAAAAAAGGCCAATCGCCAAAGCGAGAGGCGCAGATTGCATAATAAGTATTATGCAAAGACGACGAGGAACGCGATCCGCGCGATTCGTAACACTACAGACAAGAAGGCTGCCGAGGATGGCGCTCCTAAGGTCTATAAGATGATTGACAAACTCGCAAAGATTGGAGTCATTCACAAGAACAAGGCTGCCAATCTCAAGAGTGGTATTGCGGTTTATATCAATAAGCTCGCATAAAGAAGCATCCGAAAGGCAGTCTCCCGAGGCTGCCTTTCAAGTCAAAAAATTTATCGGGATGTAGCGCAGTTGGTAGCGCACTACGTTCGGGACGTAGGGGTCGTCCGTTCGAGTCGGATCATCCCGACAAAGGGTTGGAACTTTCGTTCCAACCCTTTGTCGTATTACCCCTCACCCCGACCCCTCTCCCTAGCGGAGAGGGGACACGCGCCGGAGGCGCTTCCTGCCGGCTTCGCCGGCTGTCCTTCTCGCTTTCGTTCCAACCCTTTGTCGTATATTAGAAATTATGTGTTTTTTCACACAATCGCCTTCGTTGTATATGTATCGGCCTTGAAAGCCTCTTTCCCGTCAACAAAGACACGGAAGCCCGTTCCCTTGCCATAACGGGATCCGTCCTTGTCATACAGGACAACGACATTTCTGCCAGCACATACGATGCCGTCAAGGCAAAAATAATCCCACTTCCCTTCCGGAATCAGCGGCTCGATCACAAGACTTCCGTCCACCTGAGGCTGAAGACCGAGAAGTCCTGAGATGACGAGGTCGCAGAAAGAGGAATGATTATAGTCCTTTCCCCTTTCCTTAATCTGGCTTCCGGCGGCGATAAGCATCTTTCTTGATATCCATTCTCCTGTGAAAGGGTCTAAATTCTCGTCAATCCAGCATATCTTCTTGCCTTTGTCGTTTACACGTCTATGACTGTTGCTGAATGCAGTCAGTGTCTCGTAATAGTCGTTTTTTGTCATCACACCCTCACCGTAACGGTGGATGAAAGCGGCAAGTCCGGTCAGAGTCTGCGCTGTGGCAAAAGGCCAGCTTGGACCATTCCACTGGCACTCATGACCTTCATAGACAACTTTGAATCCATCGGCGCGCCGCTCGGCTGTAGTAGGCCCGTACGGGGCCTTGAACCCTTGTTCGTCAACGAGTTGAAGCCATGCCTCGCTCTTGGATTCATCCGGAATGTCATAGATCCAAGGCACGTATCCATGTTCTTCCCTGGCCGGGGACATCATCATCTTTCCGTTTCTTGGGATTACCTTGTAGAATCTCGCGTCCTCATCCCACAGATATCTATCCATCAGGACCTTTATCTCGTCGGCTTTTTCTTTGTAAACAGTGGCCTCAAGGGATTTTCCAAGCATTTCCGCCATCGAGGAAAGTGCCATGGCATCAGCATACATATAACTGTTGATGGTGGCCCTGTAGCCTGTGGCATCATCGCTCATCGCCCCGGAGATTGAGACTTCCATGCCATCTCTTCCGTCCATCTGCCAAAAGAGACCGTTGGGATCCCTGTGGTCTGACTCCCATGCGGCGTAAATCTCCTTGAGCCCTTTGTAAGTATCTTTTATCAGTTGAAAATCTCCGTGAACCTTGTATAGTCTCAATGTGGCGTCAGCTATTGGGAAACTATATTTTCTTGGCTCGGCGTCGTGGCCAAGCCAGAAACGCGCATAGTCGTTGAGATATTCCTTGTTCCTCAGCCAACGTCCTTCGGCATAGTGATGACACGCCGGACAGTTGATTGAATTATATTTTCCGGCCCAAGGGACATCCGGAAGGAATTCCGTTATGATGTAACCATCAGGGGTAGTCTTTATATGCTTTCTGAAAGTCCACCAACGGAAATAATAGGTCTTCTCCAATTCCTTGTCAGGACAGTCAAAAGCGGGAATATTGTCGCAAAGGAACTTTCCCGCGACAATATTCCTGAAAGTCTGTCCATAAATCTCGTCATCGTCGGCATTGAACTCCATGACATACGAGGCGATGATGGAGTCCCCGTCAATGACGGAATAGGCTGACGGGCCTTGTCCATGATGGTTTCCTCCAGTTGTCTTGCAACATGAAAGCATGAAGGAAACGGTAAGCACAGCCATAAGTGACTGCAGTCTGAAAACATGTTTGAGTGTCATAGTGGTTGAATTTGTCTTAATTTTTGAGCCAATGTTCCATTAGCCACTTGCGCACAGGCCCGCCGATGGATTGAAGAAAGACGTTCTCCGTCATAACAGAATCACCTCCTTACAGGGAATTCAGTGATTCTCAAGGTTGTACAGCCATAAGGTATGAGTTCTATCATCCGCTCTTCCCCCAAAACTCCGCCTTGTTGCGTAAAGTACTGAACATGTCCGGCAGAGCCTCTGTAGACTGTCCAGTCAGGCATGGTCCTGGCCGGGATCTTGATGCTCAACGGAGCGTTTTCAAGGGTCCATGGATAGAGAGTCGGATCGACATCGTTCCTTATTATGACACAACTCTCAGCAAGTCCCTTTTCGCTGATGGTTTTGCTGGAGAGACAATAGTTCCACGGCGAATCGGAAGTGACCTCATAATACCAGTCTCCATATTTGAATTTTTCCGAAGCGTCAGTCTCCTTCCTTGTCCATTTCTCGTTCATCTTGAGAGCATAGAGAAGCGGTCCGCGCTCTATCACAGCGGAATTGTCATACCATCTGCCGCAGGTCACGCTCATAGGAAAGTGAAGGGTGATGACATCACCATTTGACCATGTGCGTCTTAGGGTGACAATCTCTCCCGCGCCGCATGGTGCCTTGATCCTTGAACCGTTGACGGCGATCTCTGCGCCTTCGCACCATTCCGGGATACGGAACTTTATTGGAAAGAATGACGAGCGGACTTTCTTGCCGGTGAAGTTCACAGAAACCTTGACATCCTCGTTGAAAGGATAGAATGTCTCCTCCGACAGATTGACCTCGACCCCGTCAGCGACTTTGGCCGTCACTTTGGACGGAGCATAGACAAGCGCGGCAAGGCCGGCGTCATCTGTGGCGTACCACAGGTTCTGAGTGAATTTCGGCCAGCCTTGATGCATATTGGCAAGGCAGCATGGATAACCATTCAGAAGGCCGAACACTTGATCCGTGTCATCGTGCGGAGTGGAGAAATTACGTGTGGTGTTACGCGTGCACTCTATCTGGTTTGTCTGCTGAAAATACTGACGTGTCTCGTATTTGTCATCAGCCTGAGTCGGAAGAGCGTTATATGCGATTCTCTCAAGCCAGTCCGCCCAATGTGAGTCACCGGTGATCCTAAGCATTTCCTCAAGAGAGAACATCATTTCGACCGCGGTGCAGAGCTCGGATCCACGGATAGGATCTCCGTAGTTGATGAGTTCATCACCGGCCCAGAGACCGGTCGGAAAGCCGATGGTCTTTCTGATCACCTTCTCCGCATTTTTGACGGCGTCAATCTGCTTCTGCCGGCCGGACCGCTGCCAGTAGATGACAGGTTCTTTGAAACCTTGCCCCAGATTGACACAATGCATGCTGTTCTGAGTATAGAGCATTGATCCATCCAGGAATATGTCGGTCCACGGAGTGCTTTGCCTGTGGATGATCTCACCAAGGTCAAGAAGATACCGTTCACCGGTAATGTTGTAAAGCCAATAGACAATCTCAAGGTTGTCGCCACCTCTCTGGGCTCCCCAGAATGTCCAGTTGTCAAGAGGGGTTTGCGGAAGATTGGCAAGCTGATATCTGAAATACCGGTCAAGGAATGGAATCACCCTTTCATCTCCTGTGGCCATATAATATTGCTTGACAATCTTAAGAGCCACCATCTTGGGCCACCAATCATGGGAATTGTCCCTTTGCAGTCCTGGCTCCGGTCCACGGTCAGTGTCCGGGCCGAAGTATCCATTTTCTTTTTGGGAACCAAGGATGGCTTCTACCCAGACCTGAGCCTTGTCCTTCAGGTCCTTGTCGTCCAGAAGATATGCGAGTGGAAGAAGCCCGTCTATCCAGTACGGGCCTCTTTCCCATGCGTCACCGTCACCTCCGAGCCAGGCGTTTCTTGGACCTACCACATTCCGATACAGCTCGTCCAGATGTCCCGTCAGACCTTCCTTCTGCAATACCAACTGTTGCCGGAGCCAACCGTCCGCCTTGACGGCGCCTATCGGAAGCTCCATGAAACGACTCTCTGTAAGAGGCGCTCTATTGGCTATGTAGTCTTGAGCTTCAAGTGAGACAGAAACCATCAAGACCGCTATTGACGTGAGAATGAACTTTTTCATTTTTTACTGTGTGAGTGGAACCCATACTTTCATTTTGCCCGCCTCCCTGTTATCCCAGGAGTAGTAAGGAATATATTTGAGCGTCTGATCGCCGACCTTGGCGTCAATAGTGACGACACCATTAAGAAGGTCTTTCTCGAAGGCTGTTGTAAAATCAGCGTTTTCAGAGATTTTCAGATCATCAAAACCATCCTTGTTGTCGGCTTCTTCGATGCAATACACGATCGGACCTCTTTGGATAGCCCTCATGCCCTCATCCTCCTTGGTACGAGGATCCGCGGCGACGACTTCAACCGGCATATCCATATTGAGTTCGATCGCGTCACCGTCACTCCACTTGCCTGGAAGTACGGCGTAGCCGGACTCGATCTGAGGCTTCACCTCAGCTCCGTTAACCTTTATCGTGTAAGACTTGCACCAACCAGGGATGCGGAGACGCATTTCGGCATTGACCGGAGATTTGGTCCCGATAGTGATCTTGACCGCACCTTCCCACGGATAGTTTGTTTCCTGGGTCAATGTCATATCTTTCTTCCCGTACTTGACCGACGCCTGGTTGCCGATATATAGATTGACCCAGACGGCGTCATTGGAGACCCCGTAGATGTAGTTCCCGATGGATGGGAGGAAACGGCAGATCTGGCTAGGGCAGCACGCGCAACCATACCATGCCTTCCGATGGTGGTCACCAAGAGACTCAAGAGGATTGACATAGAAGAACCGGTCCCCATTGAGAGAGATTCCGGCCAAGGCTCCGTTATACATTGAACGTTCCATCACATCGACATACTTGCTGTCGCCGGTAAACTGGTTCATACGCCAATTCCAATAAACCATGCCCACGGACGCGCAGGTCTCGCAGTATGCCGTAAGGTTAGGCAGGCTGTAGTCCTCTGTGAATCCCTCATTGTGGGCTGATTGCCCTATGCCTCCGGTGATGTACATATTTCTAAGGACAACATCGTCCCAAAGGCGGTTGAGTGCATCAATATACCCCTGGTCGCCGGTGTATGCGGCAACATCCGCCATACCGCAGTATAGATACATCGCCCGCACGGCATGACCTGCGATGCCTGTCATTTCACGGACAGGCTTGTCATCCTGATGATATGCCGCGTCCCAAGGTTCTCCGTTATTGGCACCGAGTCCCTTGCCGCGCTCGTCAAGAAGCCATTCGGAGAAGTCAAGATATTTCTTTTCACCGGTGGCCTGATAAAGTTTCACAAGAGCGAGTTCAATCTCTTCATGGCCAGGGACCCAGTCGCGCTTGCCAGGGCCGAACTGAGTCATCATGTGGTCGGCCATCTTTATGCAGACATCGAGAAGATTGCGCTTGCCGGTCACATTGTAATATGCCACACCCGCTTCTATCATGTGACCCGCGCAGTACATTTCGTGCTTGTCCATCTCGGTCCAGCGTTTGTCAAGTCCTGTGAGAGTGTAATAGGTGTTGATATACCCATCTTTTTCCTGCGCCGCGGCAAACTTGGCGATCCACTCGTCACATTTTGCCTCAAGTACAGGATCCGGATTGTTCTGAAGAGAATATGCCATGCCTTCAAGGGCCTTATAAACATCGGAATCATCGAAATAGATACCGGAATGCGTGCCCTGCTTCAATGCCGCGTTCTCGAAATTTCTGATTCGTCCAGTCTGGTTCTCAATCTGATCGATGCAGACCCCGAGGGTGACATCCTTATGGTTTTTAAGCCTTGGGGACCAAAAATTGTCAATGATCTTAACTTCGGAGAAGTTGACAGGGGTTATTTTTTTCATTGTACCGGCCTTTTTTTCGCCAGCACATGATACAGCCGCGACCACAACAGCCGTCATAGCTATAATAGTTGTCTTTTTCATATTCATTATTACTATGAGGGCATCGCCTGAGCCGATGCCCTCGATGTCTGGTTTATTGAACGATTATTCGTAGTCAGGATTCTGGACGAGGTTCGGATTCGCCGTGATGGCGGAGAACGGAATCGGGAAAAGAGCCGTGTAGTCACCAAGAGCCTCATGTGAGAGCCAGTCCCTGGTCGTGTAGGTGCCGAAACGTATCATTCTGGTACGTGTGCCCAATTCCCATGCGAACTCCCAGCCGTACTCATCGTACAGGCGGCCGAATTCCACCTTGTCTTTATCATGCGAGCCGTACTTTCTGTTGGCCGGTTTGCTGAATGCATAATCGTCAGCGTAATAGTAGTAGTTGTAGCATGAATTCTCCTTGAGCTGCTCATCCGTGACTGTCGCCTTTGCCGGGTTGGACTTGAAAGCGCGCTCGCGTACTTGGGAGACAAGAGCTCCGGCGCCTGGCTGGCCAAGCCTGAGGAGACATTCCGCCTTCATGAGGAGGATTTCGGAATATCTGAAAACCGGGAAGTCGGTCCCCATCGCGCTGGTTCCTGGCTTAACCTCGAATTTTTTCATACGATAGCCTTCCCATTCAAGGGTGAAGTTGCCGCTTTGTATATCATTGACGTAGCATAAGTCCGGATAGGCTCCGTCTTTGGTGTCATAGATGCACTTGATAGGATTTGTCGTACCATACTCATACTGAGTGCCATGAACCCAAGTGTCGTCAAGACGGGAGTCGTCCTTGTCATAGGTCTCGATGAATTGAGGAACACCCATGGCCGAACCTGCCCCCCAAGGGCTGTCTTTGGTGTTGAAAGCATCCTTCAATGGAGCTCCCCACGAGAAGTAGTACATTTGGTATGAGCCAAGATTGGAGTCGAACGGAATATTGAGGATTATCTCCTTGTTTGATGCCGCGAATGCGTCATCGTCCACGAAGTTGTCCTTGTAGTTCGCTGAAAGCTCGAACTTCTTGCTGTTTATGACCGTGTTGCAGGCATCAAGAGCGGCCTGCCAGTCAGGAGTGCCGGTGTACACGCCGGCGTTGAGGTACATCTTGGCGAGAAGGGTTGTGGCCGCCCACTTGTTAAAAAGTCCGTATTCCGCCCCTCCGACATCCTCGGAGAGATTAGGGATAGCCTCCAGAAGCTCTTTGACCACGAAGTTGTAGATGTCTGTCCGTTTGCTGTTCGACGGAAGTTCCTGAGTCGGCTGGGTCACGAGAGGGGCGTCGCCCCAATTGTCAACGATGATCGAGTAGTAATATGCGCGGATCGCGCGTACCTCCGCGATGGCGGCATTGTTGGCGTCAGACTCAAGATTGAGGTCATTGTTGTTGAGCTGGGCAAGGAGGTTGTTGCAAAGCCCGATGCCCTGCCATGTGGTGTTCCAAGCCGCCGCGATGTGGCTCTGCTCGGAATTCCACTTGTGGTAATGCATTCGGCGATAGATGCCTCCGTCGTCCCAACCAGTGGAGTTAGGCGGCATCACGATCTCATCGGAAGTCGTGCAGTCCATGGCCCAAAGCTGTCCATGGCCGATATAACTTCTCATTGGTATATAGCATGCGCCAATAACCTTACGGACATCGTCCTGAGAGTATTTATAGGAGGAGGATGTCAACGAACTGTAAACCTGCTCGGTCAAATCCGTACAAGCGGAGAGGACAAGCGCGCAAACTGTAAGCGCTGATATGATTCGTTTCATGTTGTCTGATCAATTAGAACTTTAAAGATACGCCGATTGTGTAAGACCTTGTGGCCGGATAACGTGTGTAACTATCCACTCCCGGGGCTAGACCGGTGACCGACAGCTCCGGATCGATTCCCGAATATCCGGTAAACGTGGCGGCGTTGCGGATGGTCGTAAAGAGCCTGAGGCTCTTGAAACAAGGCTTGTTGAAATCAAATGTATAGCCAAGGGTGATGTTGTCGATCTTGACATAGTCTCCCTTCTCAACATAATAGCTTACATACTGGCAAGGCTGGTCGTCAGCGAGAACCGCTTTTCCGTAAACCTTGTCAAACGCGCTCTTGAGCACGTTGCCACGCGTCAACATTGTCGGAGTTCCCCATTTCGCGGCAGTGAGGTTAAGTATTTCAAATCCAAACGCTCCTCTGATCTGGATTCCAAGGTCGAATCCTTTCCAACGGAGATTGTTGTTCCAGTTCAGATAGTGCGACGGAATACCGTTACCCAGAATCTGCTTGTCGGTAGGCTGCTGGTCAAGGCATGGCTTAGGATTGCCGTCTTCGCCTTCAATGATCCAGTGACCTGTCTCGTCGATGTCAATACTTTTGAAACCGTAGAAATTGCCGAGTGGCTGTCCGACCTGAAGACGGTGGGTGCTTTACTGCATAGGCTCACCGGTGCTGCCCTGATCCGAATAGTCCGCGGCCATGAACTGATCATTTGACAGGCTGAGGAGAACGTTCTTGTTGTGGGAGTAATTGACGGAAGTCGTCCATCCGAAGTCTTTTTTGTCAAAGACAACACCTGTGATCCCGATCTCTATACCTGTATTCTTGATTGATCCCGCGTTGGCGGTCATTGAGGAATAGATGTAAGGAGGACACGGTACCGAATAGTCCCAAAGAAGGTCGATTGTCTTACGATGATACCAGTCGATTGTACCATAGACACGCTCCCCGAGGAAACCATAGTCCACACCTACGTTCCATTCATGTTTGCGTTCCCAACGAAGGTTAGGGTTGGCGTTCTTTGAAGGCTTTAGGGTTTGGATGTAAGATCCGTCGTAGTAGGCGTTTGAGCTGAATGACAGCGTGTTCAATGACATATAGCGGGAAGAAGGCTCAGTACCTGTCTCGCCATAACCCGCGCGCAGCTTCAAGGTGGAGACCGCGTCTATGTTCTTGAGGAAGGACTCATCCTTGATGTTCCACGCCGCGGAGACAGAATAAAAGTTTCCCCATTTATTGTTCTCTCCAAACTTTGTGGATCCCTCCCGGCGGATCGAGGCCGCGAACATGTATCTGCCCTTGTAATTGTAATTCACACGAGCGAAGAAACCGATGAGAGAGTCTTCCCCCTTGTCTGACGAGAGGTCCATCTGGCCGCCTTTGTAGCCATCGTTTTTCTGGGTACCGGCGCCCATATTGTTGTACTCGTAGTCATCAACCGCGAAACCGGAATTCTGCATCCAGTAGTTTTCACTGACATTGTTGAGGTAAGAATATCCGGCGAGGAGGGTGTAGTTGTGGTCCTGAAGAAATGTGCTCTTCCATTGGGCGGTAAATTCGAGCATGTCCTGCTGGCTTCTGTATGTGCCACGCGACGCGAAACCATTCTTCGGCGTTCTTGCCTCGTAAGAATGATTATGGGTCTCATAGTGTCCCTGGGTCTGGTTGTATATATTTCTGGAGACAACAGCCTTGAGATCAAGACCGACGACAGGGGTGTAGGTGACATCACCGAGCATACGCAGCATGGTGGCGTCGGTACCGCCCTTGGTCTCATTGAGCAACGACACAGGATTGTAGTAATCTGTGATACCAGTGTTCTCTGAGTAAGACCCGTCAGGTTGGCGGACAGGAGTCGTAGGGTTGTAGTTGAGGCCATTCCAAACCGCAGAGTTGAAAGGTCCTCCGTCAGATCCATTGTGGTACTTCATTGTGAAGCCGTTTATGGATCCATGAAGCTTTACTTTGCTGTCGAACATCCGGTGGGTAATGTCGATGCGGGGGAACATCATATTGTTGTTGGAGAGCTTCATCACACCCTGCAGGCCTCTGTATTCGAATGACGCCACGTAGTTGGTCTGCTTGGAACCGCCGCGCAGACTGATGTTATAGATCTGTGAGAGAGGCGTTCTGGTGATCTCGTCAAGCCAGTTTACCGAAGCTCCGTCATCGTGGAAACCGACATGGCCTTTCGCCAGCTGCCGATACTCGTCAGCGGTCAGATAGTCAAGTGTCTTGGTGATCTGCTGGGTGGAAACGTAAGCGTTGAAATCTACGGATGTCGGCGCTTCACCTTGAGTGTTCTTAGTGGTGATGATGATGACGCCATTTGTTCCACGAGTACCATAAATGGCCGCGGCAGAGCCGTCCTTAAGCACATCAATCTGCTCGATATCATCCGGAGAAACCTGGGAAAGCGAGCCAGGCACACCGTCGATGAGCACAAGAGGCGCCGTCCCGGCCTTGAGGGTAGTGGCTCCACGAAGGGAGATCTGAGTGCTGGAGACAGGGTTCCCGTCAGGTGTGTTCACAATAAGTCCAGGAACCTTGCCCTTGATAAGTTCGGCCGCGTTCGCCCCCGGAGTCTTCAGGAAATCTCCGCTCTTGACCGTTGAGATCGCACTCGCGACCTCACCTTTCTTCATTGTGCCGTAACCGACAACAACTGTCTCGGCAAGCATGAGGGTATCCTCTGAAAGAACAACATCATATTTGCTGGAGGATCCAACAGAGATGTTTTGTGTCGTGTAGCCGATACATGATACCTCAAGGACTTTTGTTCCATTAGGCACGGCCAGTGAATAACGTCCGTTGGCATCGGTAACGGTACCTGTTGAGGTTCCAGGAACGGCAATGGCAGCTCCGATGACAGGAATACCGGATTTGTCAGTGACGACACCTGAGACCTGCTTTTTCTGGCTCTGCTGAGACTCAGCAGGAGCGACAGCCGTTTCGGCTATGGCAGCGATCGGCGCGGCCATGACCAAGACGAGAAACATTGATAAGACACGTTTCATGTGTAATTGGTTTTAATTAGTAATTAATATATAAACCCAACGAGTTATTTACCTGTACTTAAAAACAGTTCTCCTTGACAACATCACTGAGAGGGACATCATCATTACGATTGTTTTCGAGACTGAAGGAAATTCTCTTCTGTCCATAACAATTATATGGTTATCAATATTACCTATCCTTGAAAAACCAAGCGGTCTATCATTACGATAAGCCTTGTTCTGGTTCCTATTATGGGGAACGGGTGTTCGTTTGACACAAATGTACTCGTTTTTTATCGTTTTTCCAAACTAACATTTAACTATTTCTTCAACTGAATGATGTATGGTTTATCAGTCATGGTCAGACTTATCTTGTCAGACTTTTTGACGGTCTGTACCACATCGGTTCCCGTAGTCGGGTCATATATGCCGAGATTATGTTTTTTCCCGAATTTCACGGTTATCTCATTGCTTCCGCCGGCATAGTTCTCACCCCGACCCCTCTCCCTAGCGGAGAGGGGACACGCGCCGGAGGCGCTTCCTGCCGGCTTCGCCGGCTGTCCTTCTCACTTTCGTTCCAATCCTTTGTCGTTTTGCATAAAAAAAAGGAAGCGGACAATCCGCCTCCCTTCAAATATTCAAAATTCCTGAATCAGAGTTTCTGCATCAGGATGTTCTCGTAGGTCTTATCGCCGACGGCGTAGCCGGTGTAGGAGGTTCCGTCGAAGAGTAGGAACTTGTAGCCGGTCAGGCTCATCTCCGAGCCTGCGGTCGTGCGCCAGTGCAGAAGGCCGTCATCGCAGAAACCGAATTCCATGCTGCTGTCAGGACTCCATATTCCCGTGTAAAGGTTGGCGACGAAACCGAAGACCACGTTCAGGTAGCTGAACTCACCGAGATTCTGAGACAGGACGCGGATGCAATGCTCCTCCGGGATGTAAGTTCCGGTGATCGCCGGAGAGTACGAGCTGTAGTTGCACAAACCCTTGATCATCACGGTGTTCTCTCCAGTCTTGATGATGTCCACACGGAAGGATTCCGTGCTCGCCTGATTGCTGTCGGAAGTCTTCACGTCAGCGTTCACGATGTAGGCCCCGACAAAATCATCCAGACTCACGGCTTTGAACTTGTCCGCATGTGATGCCAGAACGGTTGAATCCGTGACATAGACCTTGTCTCCGTACCTGTTGGTAACCTCAGCGAGGACTCGATAGGCTCCACCTTCCGAAAGTCCCTGATAATAAAGGGTAAGCCCGTCCGGTCCTTCACTTGCGGCAAGGTTATCCGCGTCTAATTTAGATCCTATTCCAAGAATCTGGTCAAGAGGATAGTTCTCCTCATAATAATCAAGCACATCCTTATCCATCATAATGTAACGCACAGACGCGGCGTTCCTTGTACGAATTTTCCAGACCATAGTGGAATACGGGTCAACACTGTAAGGGCTGATGCTGAACTCCAGAACCTCTGGAGCTATCGTGCCGTCCGGATCGTAGGTGAAGCGTATGGCAATCATCTCGCCAGGCTTGCCTTCCGCATCAAAAGGCACGGCTATCAACGTGTTGGACGGAACCGACGGAGTCCACTGCTGTGTGTTGTCGGAGAATGTCCGGATGTCATCCCGCTGGCCAAGACAGATCTGCTTGTAAACTTTGTTCAGTTCCGCGGTGTCTCCGGTGACGTCACCTTCCACAACCACGGCTTTGCATGAAGAAGTGAAGCTGTTGAACTCAAAGGAGAATTTTCCGTCACCCTCGTAAGTCGCCGCGACAACCGGATCGTTGTCGTGGTCACCGGCGAAGACGATCTTCTCGGGACCGTAGTCGAACATTCCGTCCGTGACATAATAGGCCAGGTTAAGGGTGAAAGTCTGCTTGCCGTCGAACGTGCAAGGGAAACGGTCATAATAGGCTTCGTCACCGAGGTACTGGGCGATGTCTGAGACATAGACATATTCATCGCTGCCGCTGTAGTAGTAGCCAATCGACTGCCCCGGCACAACCACGGAATTGTCGCTGTTCACCTTGAAGAAGAAGTTGACACCGGCTCCCCAATCCAGCAGTCTGAATATGTTCGTGGTGCCTTTGGCGCGCTCCACCAGCATTCCACGCTGATAGCCTTCGTAGAACTGGGAGTAGTAATATGTCGCTGTCTGCTGCACCTGCTCGCCGCTTTCGGTGGTTCTCATATATGGTTCCCACTCCAGGGTGAACGATGCGGTAAGATCAAGGAAATCACTGTACTGTGTGATATAGGCCGGATCATCGCCGAGTTCCGCGTCCCTGCCGATTATGCAGAGGGAGGCGGTGACACTGGATCCAAGCACCACAGCGTTCATGTTCACGGTCACAGGGACCTCGACGCTGTACTGCCCGTCAGGAATGACCACCGTGTCACGTACAGAGAACAGGGACGCGTTCTTGCCGCTCTTCTGGAGCAACACACGGTAAGTGCCCTTGTTGCCGTTTCTGGCAAGCACAACGGTGAACTCACCTTCCTTCGTTCCCTGCTCGAACTCTTTCACAAGGCTTTTCTGGACAAAATGGATCTCCTTGTTGTCCGAATCATTGGGAGAGGCCATCTCGCCGATCTGCTCCTGATCGCAGGCGACCAAGGAAAGCAGTGCGGCGGAGGCGCACAACAATATTCTTAAAAACTTTTCCATTATGGATTCTGATCTTCTTCGTTAATGTTAGGGTTGTTGTTGATCTCATCCTGAGGGATGGTCATCACCCAGTCGTAGGTGTCAGGGTTGGTGAGGTTGATGCCGTTGCCGGACATCGTGGAGATGCACTCCTCGGCGAATCCGTCGGAGGTCTTCCTATCGATTCCCTGGCCGAGACGGCGCACATCGACAAGACGGCCGAACTCACCCCAAAGCTCGATCCTCTTCTGCACGAGAATATTCTCAAGCAGGGAGCCGGTCCAGGATGTCGTGAGCGAGCCGAGCATTGTCCCGTCAAGGTTGGAGGCGTCGAAGGTGGCGTCCCTCTTCTGCATCACGGCGTTGAGGTAGCGTACAGCCTTGTCCTTGTCCCCGAGACGGAGGGCGGCCTCGGCAGCGTCAAAGTAGAACTCTTCGACCCTCATATAGATGTAGTCCCCAAGCCAGGCGGCAACATTCGTGAACTTGAACTTCTTGGAGATGTACGGAGACTCCTTGTCGTCCGGATCCCACCAGGCCCGGCGGATGTCTCCCGGACGGATCTGCTTGTACAGGCTGGAGTTGATCAGCTTAGGGGCGGACTGGGCATAGGCCCCGTCCACGTTGTCCATGTGAGCGAAGAAGCTGGCGTAGCCTCCGGCCTGCTCGGTGTTCTCGATCCCGGCGCCCCACATCACGTTGGAAGCGGAGAGGGAGTTCATTCCGTTCATCAGCTCGGAAGCCCCGCCGATCGAATATTCCTCGGACTTTATGATCTTCTCCGAAGCGGCCAAAGCGGTCTCCCAATTTCCCGCAGCCAAAGCTACACGAGCCTTGATGCCGAGGGCGACATAATAGGAAATATGGGATTTTGTGCCTCCGAGGACAGACGCGTCACCTTTTTCGAGCAGATCGATGGCCGTGTCAAGGTCTGAGTTGATCTGTGCGAAGACTGTCTCAAGGTTCTCGCGCTTCTTGCCGACGAAATCCTTGCCGGTAGGCTCGGTGTAGATCGGCACGCAAGGGTCTGACCAACGGAACTTTTCCTGCAATGCGCTGTAAGGCGGACGGGCGAACCAGTTCGCCAGATTGAAATATGACAGGGCACGGATCGCATAGGCGTTGCCGAGCACATAGTCCACATCGACCTCGCTTCCGGTCATCGTCTTCTCGGCGGAGATCACATAGTTGGCGTTGGAGATCCAAGTGTAGTTGGCGTTCCACACGTCATACGGACGGAAACTGTCCGAAGTGTAGAACGACTTCACGTTGTAGCAGTGGTCGTACCAGAACCACCCGTTGCCCTGGCTCTGCATAATGAAGTCATCGGCCATCGACTCAAGTGCGATGTTGTAGGCGGAGATTCCGAAGCACTGGTGGGCGTTTCCACCGGTTGACCAACCGGCGGTCCACATTGTCCTGTAGATTCCGTCAACGATGGTCACGGCCGTGGTCGCCGACTTCAGGAGATCCTCTCCGGAGCCGGAATCCGTAGGCTGGAACTCCAGGTTGCAGGAAACGGCGCAAATGGCCGCCGACATTATTGATAGTATCTTTTTCATTCCGTTAGAAGTTTATGTCAATTCCCGCTGCCACAACCCTTGACGGGGTGTAGGTGTAGGAGACTGTTCCGGTAAAGTTGTACTGAGGATCCATTCCGTTCATATTGCAGAACAGAGCCAGATTGTCAGCGGTGACGAACACCCTGCAGGCCCCGATCCCGGCCTTCTTTGTCAATGAGGAAGGAAGGGTGTAGCCGAGGGTGATGTTCTTGATGGCGAAATAGGAAGCATCGATCAGTTCCTCTCCGGTGCTGGAACGGCTGCCTCCGATCTCAACGAGAGGGACATCCGTGATGTCACCCGGCTGCCGCCAGCGCCTGAGCACGTTCTTGTGCCAGTTGTTTCCGGCGTAGGTGACATTCATCGCGCCGCCGTACAGACTGTCGTAGATCTTTCCGCCGACCGAGAACGTGGTCAGGAACGAGAAGTCGAAGTTCTTGAAGAAGGTGAAGTTGGACGAGAAGCTGCCTGAGAACAAAGCCTGGCGGCTGCCGTAGTAGTACTTGCTCAAAGAAGCCAGACCAACATTGTCGGTGACATATTCATCACACTTCTCGGTCACTATGGAACCCGTCTTGTCCACGGCGTAGCGGTAGTAGGCGTAGTAGAGCTGGCGGCCGGTCGAAGGAGAGACTCCGGCTGACTTGGACATATAGAATGTGTAGATCGGCTTACCCTTCTCGATCACGACGCTGCCATAGTTGATGACATCCTGTGAGGAAGTGAGTTCCGTCACCTTGTTCCTGTTCATCGAAAGCATCAAAGAGGCGTCCCAATGGAAGTTGGAACGATCGAATATCACTCCTCTGAACGAAGTTTCCAATCCCCTGTTCACCATCGAGCCGACATTGTCGTCGTAGCCGGAGAATCCGGATGAGATGGCGAGAGGGTTGTTAAGAAGCATATCCCGGGTTCTGCGGGAATAATATTCAATGGTGCTTGTGAGCCTTCCGCCGAACATGCTGGCCTCGATACCGGTGTTCAGGTTACCGTTCTTCTCCCAGGTGACGAGTTTGTTCTCAATGGAAGAGGCGGTCGAGCCCGGACGGGTTCCGTTGGCCCAACCATAGCTGAAACGGCCCTGCCAAACGTAGTACGAGCCAAGGTTGTCGTTACCCTGCACTCCGTACGAAGCCTTGAGTGTCAGATTGTTGAGCCAGTCGGAAGTGGATTTCATAAAGTTCTCCTCGGAGATTCTCCACGAGGCTCCGACTGACCAGAAGTTACCCCACTGGTTGGACTTGTGGAAGCGGGACGAACCGTCGGTACGCCAGGAAGCGTCGAAATAGTAGCGGTCACGGAAACCGTAGTTCAGACGCGCGAGCACCGACTCGATGGCATAGTCATTTGAATATGACGTGTTGCTGAGCGTGGTCACCGCCGAGCCGAGCTCGTCGATGCCGTCCACGATGCCGCTCTTGGACCCCAGCTGGTAGTTGTAATTGTAGCGATAGTACTCGTGGCCCGCGAGAAGGTCAACGGAATGTTCCCCGAACTTCCTGCGGTAGGTCAGCAGTTCGTTGAGCGTGTAGCTCATCGTCCTGGTGTTGTACTTGCTGACGGTTCCGCCCTGTGAGGCGGCGTTTCCGTGGTACTTGTCGTTGGTCGTCGTGCGGCCGTAGTCAGTGAAGTCCACACCGAGATTGATGTCGAGATTGAGGCCGTACAGCAAAGCGTCCTTATTGATTGTTCCCAATTTCACGAACGTTCTGGCGGACACGGAGTTGCGCTTGTAGTAAGCCTTGTTGTCGTACAGCTCGGCCTTGGAGTTGAATCCCTGCGCGGTGACACGGTTGGCGTAGCCGTTGTCCTCCTCGGAGCCATATTCATACTGCCTGTTCCCGGCCGCGTCAAGCACATCTTTTCCGTCCATATCCTTCAGGTAAACAGGATAGACAGGAGCCATAAACTGGGCTGTGTACCAGACGTTCGAGGTCGCGCTTCCGGTGGCGTCCTGGAAATCGGACACCGCGTGCGCGAGGTTGGCGCTCATTCCCATCTTGAACCAGTCCGTGGCCTGCACGTCCCCGCTGATCCTGCCGGTGAAACGGTCGAAGTCAGTGTTCTGAAGAGTACCGTTCTCCTTGTAGTAACCCAAGGAATATAAATAGGTTGTCTTCTCGGTTCCGCCGCTGACCGAAAGCACGTGCTCGGTACGGAAAGCCTTGTCGTTGCTGATCTCGTCCATCCAGTTCTCGTTCCAGGCCGCCACAGCGTCCTCCTGGATCTTCCCGGACTCCTTGTTGATCAACTCCGACCAAGAGTAATTCTTGTAAGGGTTGTAATATTCAGGATTCTTCAGTCCACCGATCGTCTGACCAAGGTTGTCGGCGGCATAGACGCTCGCGGCCTCGAAATCCATTCCGGTGCCGTACTGGGCGGAGTTGCGCAGGGCCTCGTAGGTCAGTTCGACATAGTCGCTCATTCCGACAAGGTCATAGCGTTTCAAAGCTCTGGAGGCCACGCCGAAGTTACCCTTGTAGCTTACGTTCACTCTGTCCTTGCTTCCTTTCCTGGTGGTGATCACGATGACACCGTTCGCTCCACGGGCTCCGTAAAGGGCACCGGCCGAGGCATCCTTCAGCACGGTCATCGTCTCGATGTCCGCGGGATTGATGGCGCTGATGGCTCCGTCGTAAGGCACACCGTCCACAACATACAGAGGGCTGGACGAAGCGTTCACCGATCCGGCTCCACGCACCATAATAGACGCTCCCTCGCCAGGCTGGCCGCCTCCGGAAGTCACCTGGACTCCGGCCACGGCTCCCTCGAAAGATTTCGTGAGGTTACCGACCGGCCTCTTGCTGAGCTCATCGCCCTTCACCACGCTGGCGGAACCGGTGAATGATTCCTTCTTCGCCGTACCGTAGGCCACGACGATCACATCGTCCAGGATCACGGACTCGTCCTGCAGGACGAAATCCACAACTGTTTTCCCGTTCACAGCCTGCTCGGCCGTGGTGTAGCCAAGGTTCGAGGCAGTAAGGACAGCGTCTGACGGCACATTGGTCAAGGTGTACTTTCCTTCGAAGTCCGTCACGGTTCCGACAGTGGTTCCCTTGATGAACACTCCCGCGCTGATGACAGGCTCGCCTGTCTTGTCAACGACCTTTCCGCTGACAGTGACCGCCTTGTTCTGAGCCGACACCACAGCAGTGGCGCACAGCAGCGGAACCAGGACGATCATTCGCAATATCTTGTTCAGTTTCATATCTATCTGCTTATTTCGTAAGTGTCAAGGATCACAGGAGCATTGACCTCGATGCGTCCCTTAGGCTCGCTGTTGTACGCCGATCTTGTCTTCGTCCCTTCAGCGGTGGAAGCGGTGGCGTAACGAAGGACCTCGTCCCCGCTCGCGGAGGTCAAGGACACAAGCAACGTGTACTTTGTGCCCGGCTCCAGAGGAGTGTCGGTTCCGAACGACATCGAAATCTTTCCGGTCATATTCAGAACCTTGATCTGTGTCGATGAGAAATCCGTCCCTTTTTCCTTCACCAGTTTCGCGGCCTCGGTCAATGTCACGCCTCCCAACTCAGAGCTGCGGCACATAAGGTAGCGTCCGGCGGAAACCTGGATATTCAAGGATTCTGTCGCGTCGAAAGCGATCGATACCGCCGAGGTCAAGGAAGTGGATGCCGGGTAGGAAGAGCTTGTACCAAGCGAGACGAAGGCCCAGTCATAGTACGTGGCCGTAGCCATCGTGCTGAGGGTGTTCACAACGAAGGTAGAATCCCCCGCCTCATTGATCGCCAACGTGCCCAATGTGTAGGAGTTAGCGGCTGACAACGGAGCGAATCGGGTGGTAAGCCCTGACTCCTCATTGACTTTCTCAATATATTCCGCCTCTGTTACAGTGCTTCCCTTAAGCGCGGTGTAGCGCCTGAAAAGATCGAACGACCCTCCGAAATAAACATTGAATGAATATGTCGAAGTGAGGACATAGTTCATCTTGGCCACGCCATTTCCAGTCCAGTTGGTCCAGACGCAATTGGTGGAATTGTACTGGCCGAACACGGAATGGAACATCGTCTGACTGAACCAGTCAGCCCCACCGAGGGATGGTTCGGTCATCGTGTCGTGCGCCTTGGTCTTGGCGGAAAGCTTGTACAAAGGAGTCGTGGCCTTTCCGTCAAGGCTGACTCCGAACGCCACGATGTAGTACGACAGCTCCGGATAGAGCGGGTACTCGGAGTAGTTGGACGAACCCGTCTTGGAATAATAAGACATCCCACCCTCGACAGTCATATTGCTGTCATTGATGGCGTCCAGCATATATTTCAGATAAGTGTCCCTGATCTCGGTGTCGGAATGGTCGATGAAATAGCTTGCCGGTACACCGAAATACACATAGCGGAAATCCGGAACCGCATAGACATTGAAGTTGGCGTAGTCAGAGCCGCACTCAAGAAGCGACATAATTATCTGAGGAATATCCTCGGACGCGGGGCGTGTCGTGAATTTGAGCTCCGCCTCCGGCGAATCGTTCACATACTTCTCCCCTGACAGGGCCTTCAGACGGAACACATAGTCAGTGGAGCCGTCGAACCCGCTAAGCTCCACAGAGCAGGCCTCGACCTTGCCGGTCATCCCGGCGACTGAATATTCATAAGCCGACGCCCCGGCGACCGGTTTCCAGTTTATGATGGTCCTTGACTTGTAGGCGGCCACCAGAACAGGCTCCGGCGCCTCAAGGACACTCTCCCCCTCCGTGATGACGTGGATGGTGACGAACCTCGAATCCAGATAGTCGCCGTTAGTCCCCGCGTCAGTCCTGACGGAGAATGAATATTCCACCGACGGCTCAAGGTCAGCGAACGAGACCGAACGCTCCCTTGTCGTCACAGTGTCATTGTCATTGAATATGTAAGTGTAGGCTCCAGCGTCAGTGACTACATCCCAAGACACGCTGAAAGACGTGCTGGTGACATCAGAGACACGAACCTTCGGCTCCGGCAGCGAAGTCCGCTCCGGGGTCTCCTCCTTTGTGCAGGCGACAGCCGCCAGAAGAAGGGCGAAAGACAATTTCGTTATGATTGATCTGTTCATCAGTTGACTGTTACCTTTATTGTCTTGAACATTGAATTACCGTCAGAGACAGTGACTTCCGCCGTTCCGGAAGACACACCCTCAAGCGTGAGGACTCCCTTCGACAGAGAAGCCTTCACGACAGCAGGATCCGAGACTGAATATGACAGCACCTGTACCGACGGGAAATATTCCGACATCTCCAGTGTCTTTGTCTGGCCGGCGGTGAGGGTCTGAGCCGGGATCTCTCCCAGATAGCCCATATACTGAAGCAGACGGTAGGTGTCGAGCATTCCCACGCCCATATTCCCGACATACGGAGCGCTGAGGTTGGCGTTGATCGGACGGGCGGAGCTAAGAAGCGCCGAGCGGAGCATATCCGGGGTAAGCCCCATACGCTTGTCCTTGCCGTAATAGTAGGAGACGGCCAGGGCACAGGCTCCGCTGACGTGAGGGCAGGCCATAGATGTTCCCTGCATATATTCATAGCCGGAGGTACCGTCCTCATTGACGCTGGTGCTGTAAACGCCGCCATAGTTGCTGTCTGCGTAGGTGTCGCCGCCCGGAGCGGAGATGTCCACCCAAGTGCCGTAGTTGGTGTAATATGCCGCGTCACCGGTGTAAGAATATGAGGCGACGCTCACCACGCTCTTGTCCGCGGCAGGAAATGACTGATGGTTGACAGCCTCGTTGCCGGCGGCGAAGATCACGATTCCGCCTTTCATCGGGCCGGTCTGCTCGCCGTTCTCATCCACGCCGGCGTACTTGACGAAGTAGTCGATGGCGCGTCTCAGAGCCGAGAACGAGCTGCGTGTCCAAGTGTTCCAGCTGAGTTTCTGGTTGTAGCCCCAGCTGTTCTGGCAGATGACCGCCCCGTTGTCGGCGGCATATTTCATAGCCCTGACGATTCCGCCGAGCCCGGAGCCTGAGGAACCGTTCTCGCTTGCTCCCAAAGTCTGGAGGGTCATTATCCTGACACCATCCTTATTGCCTGATCCACCGGCGATTCCGTTCACGCCGATGCCGTTGTTGTTGACGGCGGCGATGGTTCCGGCGACGTGGGTACCATGTGAAAGGCTTGAAGATGTTACGATCGTGCCTTTGTTGTCCACGAAATTGAATCCATGGATGTCATCGATGTAGCCGTTGCCGTCGTCATCGATTCCGTTGCCAGGAATCTCACCCTTGTTGATCCACATATTGTCGGCAAGGTCCTCGTGGTCGTACTTCACGCCTTGGTCAATCACGGCCACGATGACATCCGGGTTGCCGGCGCAGAGTTTCCAGGCCGCCCACACGTCAGCGTCGGCGCCGACCAGCCCGGTCTTTCCGAAGATCGAGCCGGTGTTGTTGTAGTGCCACTGCATCTGCTGGACCATCCTGCTCTCGTTGAACGGGAACACTTCCTTGCGGCTGGCCGACAACGCCATCGGAGCGATTGACGGTGAGCCCTCTCCCTCAGCGCTTGACATCACGACCGGCAGTGAATATTCAATGCTTTCCACCGAGCCACATTTCTTCAGTTGGGCGACCACATCCGAAGTTTCCAAAGTCTTGTCGAAGCTGGCTATGTACCAAGTGTCCAGCCCTTCCGCGCGGGTGCGGGCCTCGTAACGTCCGCACTCAGGGAAAAGCCTTTCCAGACGGAACTTTCCGTTCTGTGCCAGCACTTCGGAGACCTCACGGGTGCCGTCCAGCGCATCGTCAGACGAACCGGCGGACCTTGTCCCCACATCCGAGCCCTTGATCTTTATGATCAGCTCACCTTTGATGGCGGCCGGAGACTCATTGATTATGATCGGTCCGGACTTCTCACCACCATTCTGTTCCGGCGATTCCTGCTTCTCACAAGCCGCTGACACGGCGAGAGCCGCGCAAATGGCGGTGAAAGGAAGCGCCTTCCTTTTGAATATATTCATAAACTAATACTTGAAAGTTATGTACTCGACTTCTGTTGTCAGACCGCCGTCCGTGTCGGACTGCCTGTAACCCACCGCGAACGCGACATATTCCTTGCCCCTCTCTGTCAGGCTGCCGGAGACATCAACACTCTGGCTTCCCTTGTACAGGGTCAACGCGCCGTACTGGGTCATCGTGGAGATGTAGGTGTGCGCGGCATCTTCCGGCACTGAGAATTCGTCCCACGCATCCTTGGACACCACATCACAGATCCAGGTGTCACCTGACGATGAGGACGTGACGTTGAGATGCGTGCCGGAGACGCTCAGAGACAGAGTCATATTGGATTGCGTGGCCTTTTTGGAACGGAACTCGCAAAGATCGATCTTCCCGCTGTAGCTGGCGTTGCCCTTGTCATCGAAACTGAGGTCAAAGGCAGAGGCATAATATGCCGTGTTATCCATAATCGTGGTCTTCCGGGCAGTCTCCAGTTTGGCCGTGTCGAACGTGCCCTTGGTCAGGAAAGAGTTCGGGCTCACCCCATAGATGGCACACATTTCCTTTATCTGCTCGATCCGCTTCTTGATGTAAGCCTCGACATTGGCGAACTTATCGTAGTCAGATTTGCTGACGATCGAGTAGAGGTAGGTCTCAGCGGCGTTAACCGGAGTGATGACCACCCTCGCGGAAGAAGTCGTGATCTCGCTGACCTCAATTTTGAACTTGTTGTAAGCCTGTGAGGATGAGCCTTCCTTGCCCTGGCTCACGACAAGAGTCAGCGGCTGGACACCCTTGCAGGTCATCTTGATCTCTCCGGTTCTGTCCTCTCCGGTTTCGTTCTTATCAACATTGAAACTGAACGTCGTGCTGTAGGTCTTGCCGAGATGGATCCAGTCTTTGTCTGTCGAGACCTCGGCGGTGTTGCCCTCCTTGGAGCCTTTGATGCTGTAATCGACGGCAAGCTTGCCACCTTCAGACCCGATGCTGAGGAGCTTGACCTTCACATCAAAAGTCGAGGTAGCCTCCTCGTTGTCTTCGGCGTTGCCGCCACAGGCAGCGAATACTATCGCAGCCGCACAGGCCAACGCGGTCAGCCTGAGCAATGATGGAATCTTCATTCAAGTTTACTTTTTCGGTTCGTCAAAATGGAATTTCAGATAGGAGATCCCGGTTGTTATCTTCGAGCCGTTGTACCCGAAAGCATACGCCACATAATCTCCGGTGGTCAGGTTACCCATCTGAGCCTTAGGATTATAATAGCATTCCGAGAACTCACCCTGATGCATGAACGACCTGATGGAGTGGTCACTTTCCTCAACCCATTTGAGAAAATCCTCGGCACAGGCTTTCGGAGTGGCGCTCTTGCTCCAGACCTCATAAGAATCGACAGTCAGCACATAAGTGACAGAGGCATCGGACGGGACCACCTTGACGTTAGCGTCCGCATCCACAGTGATTCTGAAATCAGGAGCCGAATCAGGATATTTCTTCGTTGTGAACTTCTTCACCGCGACATTGCCGCTGCACTCCCCGCCCAAAGTCATATCAAACGCGAACAGATAGTAGTCCGACAGAGGTGTAAACCCATCGTAAGAGTGTGCTTTGTAGCCCTTTGTAAGATAATTCTTAAGAGAGAATTCCTGTCCGTTGGCCTCGGCAGCCTTACGGGCATAGTCGATCAACTGCTTGGCATAGTCAGCGACAAAAGCCTTTCCGTCACCGTTGAACTTGGAGTATTGCTCAGCGGTGACGACACCGTAGCAGTAGTACGAATCGGAGTTCGTAGGGGCGATGGTGACGAAAGCACTGGAAGCCTCGACATCCGTGACGGCCAGAGCAAAGCTCTGTTTGGTGTCAATTCTGTAATCCGGATCAGAAGACTGGAGAACGGTCACAAAAGCGTCCTCGGCCCCCTTAAGGGTCAAGGTTATCACGGCAGTCCTGTCCTCTGCGGAAAGATTGGCGCCGACCGAAACCGAAACAGTTCCCGGCACGCTGCCGTCCACGATAGCCCAATCCTGATCGGAGACAGCGGTCACAGCCTGGCCGGCCCCGCTTCCTGTCACTGAATATTTCACCTCGAATCCGGAAGCCTCCGACGAGACAGTCAACAACTTCTTTCCGGAAATATTGATGGCGGAGTCAATCCCTGACCCGCCATTATCCTTTTCACAAGAAATTGTGACTATGGTAAGAACCATAGCCACAATCATCTTGAACAGATTATTTAATCCACTCATCAGTCGGTCGTAAATGTTACTTCAAAACTGTAGATCGGTGTCGAACTACCCCAAGCGGTAACAGCTATGTCAAACCAATTGATAGAATCGTCCTCTATCACAGCCGTACTGGTGTAAGGACCGTCACCAGTGTAAGACAAAGCATTGCTGTTGACCTTTGACCACGAACTTCCGTCAGAGGACAACTTCAAGATAAGATCATCGTAAGCGCCCGCCTTCATCTTCTTGTCCGCAACGACAACAATCTTGGAGATCGCACCGACAGCCGATGTGCATTTGATGCTTCCCTTGGACTTGAAAGAGGTCTCGGTGGCAGAGCCGATGTAGAGTTTGTCGCCATAGATCTCCACCTCCGTGGTCTTCGTCGCATCATTCACGCCCTTGGCCGTGAACTTTGCTGTGACAGGATAGCCGGACAACGGATCAACCTCCTTTCCCTCATTTGTAAGCTTGTCAGCCTCTGCCTTTAGAACCTTGTACATATCAGCAGCGGTCACAGAAAGTTTATACGTAACAGCGGTGACACTGGCCTGCTCGACAGTAACAGTCTCTGTGGTCTCTGACAAGCCCTTGGCCTTGATGGTGATCGTTCCGGCTCTCTTCTTGCCGGTGTTCTCTGTCACGGTCACAGTGAGCTTGTTGGAAGCCCAGGAAGCGGAAAGCCAGGACTTAGCATCATCAGCGACAGTCACGGTAGGATCACCGGTAGCCGCATAGACACCACAATCAACGCTCTCGGAATGGGCCGTCTTCGCCACCTTGATCGTCTTGCTGTCAAGTACGATTCCAGGAGCCGGATTGATGCTGAGCGCACCGATGTAAGGACGGCAGCTTTGGTTGGACAGATTATCCACCGTGAGAACAAGCTGTCCAGACTCGGTTTCAGAGTTGGCCGGGAAATAGTAATCTTTGCCGTCAGGATTCTTGCCACTACCAGCGATGTTGAACTTGCCGAGAACATAAGTCTTACCATCCTTGACAAGACTCATAGTGAAGTCTGCGGTAGCGTCATCTGTGTAGATACCAAGATTAGCTTTGACCATCTTGACTCCACTGAAATCAGCCGCGGAAGAAAGAACGACCTTTCCACCTATGATAGTCGAGCTGGCAAGTCCCTGGGTATAGCCATCCGTAGTATATAAGGACGTTCCGTAATTGCCATTGTTTGACCCAGGATATGAGATGGAGAAATTCATCTTCTTGTCTCCGTCGCCCCAAGCCCTTTCCTTGTAAGAGCTATTGATGATCTTGGAATATGCCGGCGTGTTTGTCCAGGTCTCACCTTCAGCAAGAGCCACATCGTGTGATGTCACGACATCAGAGCTCTTGTAGTTGACGGTAGGAGAAGCGATAGCGCTGCGTGCGATGACGAGTCCCTTACGCTCGAACACGAGGTCTGCCTTATTCGTGAATACAGTGATCTTGACATCAAATTCACCGTTGTTGGCAACGAACCAAGCCACATAGTCGGACACCGTGGTCGTACCATCGCCTGGAAGGTTGATGTATGAGACTGGAGATGTTGACTTTACATCAGCATCGTAAACGTCCTTGGTGATGTCAACGCTGAAACGTCCGGCAAGAGCCTTGTTCTCACCGACAGCCTCAATTCTTACGCTTTTCACAACCTGAGACTTATAGGCGTCCGGAACTCCAGCGAATGATATTTTTCCAAAACCGAACAAGTGAGCGAACTCAAGCTTCTCGCTATTGACGGTGGAATACTCACCATATTCATCATTGTGAGTCTTGTTTGAAGTCGAGATTGTGGTCGGCTTCACGAGCATAATGTCCGCACGGTTGTACCAGGAAGTCTGAGTGGCGGTCTGCTCCTCAGGAATCTTGACAATCCAGGACGTGAGGTCTTCCTCAGAGTAAGCCGTATTTACGGCAGCGGCAGGGAAAACGCCATAGAAATTATATTCATCAGCAAAATCAGCGTCCACTATGCTCCAAAGCTCGCCATCGAAGACAGGAGCGGTGGCCTCGAAATCCTTGATTTTGAATATAGAGTAATACACTCCGGCGGCAGCTCCTTTGCTTTTTGCGACCTTGACACCTTTGGTGGGAGTTCCCTTCTTCGCCACAGCGGCATAGAAATAGTCACCCTTCTCGAATTTGATGTGGCTGTCGCCATCGAAGACCGCCCTTGTGTCATCTCCTGTGCTGACAGCGACGGAGACATTGATATCGTGTGTTCCGGCGGTTTCCGGAGCGAGTTCTGACTTGGAGCAGCCGACTATTGCCATTAAAGCGGCCGCGATGTATAATGACTTTTTCATTTCAGTTCGTTTTACCAGTTAAGATATTCATTACCATCCTTTACTATGACACCGCCGAAAGTGCCATAAGTTTCCCCTTGGGTAAAGGAGATGTACTGTGCGGAATACTTACCGTCACTGTTGCGCACTGCCTTGACAATAACATAGGCATCGGCGGATATCGTCTTCGGAACGGTGATCTTGACCGTTGAACTGGCCTCGTCAACCTCGGCCTCAAGGCCCTTGGACTCAGCGACAACGTGGGTGGTCGCATCTGCGCCGAACAGAGTATAGCCTATTGTGACAACCTGTCCTGAGACAACCATCCTTGAGTCAGCCTTGACCTTGATCGCAAAAGCCTTCTCCTTGACGATCTTGATGACAGTCTCGCCGAGCGTGAATACATACTCGGTCTCAGTCTCTGTCATTTCAAGCTTAGGCTCGACAGTGCCTGACACTGGAACCTCATCCCAAGCCTTCCCGTCATAAGAGACATACCATTTGCCATCCTGGATCTTGAACTGAGGAGTCTTGCCCGAAACCGGAACCTTGGCTCCGTTGTTGGTCATAAACTCGCCGTTGACAGTCCAATAAAGCTCACCCTCGAACTCCTTCATTCCGACTACCGGAGCCTCGGCGTCCTTTCCGTTTGTCAGGACGGCGGTCTTACCATCACTGAATTTGATTGTGTAGCTTGTCTTATCCTCATTCGGAGTCACTGACGCGATAGTCACCGCATTGGCGGCGGCTTCGGCAAGTTTCGCGATGGAACTTACGTTCTCATTCACCTTGGATTCAAGGGCGGCGACCTTGGTTTCCAGAGTGTCCACCCTGTCCTTCAGGTCACCATTGCAGGCGCAGAGCGACGCCGCGGCAAGCAATGTCAAAAATACCTTTTTCATAATTATACTGAATTATACTAAATTAGCGTCCAACTAGAAAGCGAGCACAGGATGGCAGATGAAATCTTTGTTCATCCATTCGCAGTACGGCTCGAATTCCTGATTCTCGCCAAGCCAGAAAATGCAGCATTGACCATCAGTGTTGTCATAAATGGTGGAAGACATTATCTGGCATACTCCTTGACCATTTCTTGTCATCGAATATGCAAGATCTTCTTTTTGAGCGGCCGGAATCTTGGCGAAATGAGCGTTGATGGCATCCATCGGCTTGTAGGAAAGCTTCACATTTCCAAAGTACGTGACATCATAACCATAGTCACGAAGCTGGGCAAGATACTGAGCGATTTCCTCACCTCCGAAATTCGCCATAAAATCCCAAAGCTGTCCGATGCTCGGAACAAACCAACCGGAAGTCTTGGCAGGAGCCGCCGGGACAAAGTCCGTGACAGTCCAGTCAAAAGCAGGATATTGCGCAAGTTGGGAGCCCGGGTATCTATCCTTGACTGTGGCCGTCCACAATTGACCATAGATGTCGTTGTAATAGCTGCTACCAAGCTTATGGTTACCGATGCAGTCAATTCCCTCATTCATAGCGTACTTGGTCAACTGGGCGCCAGGAGCGTGGGCTCCCTTTGTGCAGAACACCAACCCGTGTGTGAATCCCTGCTTTTGTTCAACTTCCGAGAACCTGGCCGGATCTGTCTGGAACACGATTCCGATCACGGTCTTCCCCTCGATAGGAGCAGGCTTGTCAGTCGCCCAGACGGCCTTGGTACCATCTTTATTTATCGAGAGTAATCCTCCGTCGCTCCAGGTCCCGTCAGAATAGTAATAATCGCCTATTTTCGGATCGGTGGCCGGGATTTCCTTGGATTTTACCGACAATGAGCACGTTGCCTTGATGTCCTGGATCACAGCGGTCAACTTCGCGTTACCGGCAGTGATGGCGGTAACCTTCGCCGAGACAAGATTGTCTGAATCCACAGCGTCAAACGACTCAATCTTAACAACATCCGGATTGTCTACAGTCCATTCCACATTCTTGTAAGTAGTTCCTTCCGGAAGTATTGTGGCGTTCACGATGAAAGACTCATCCACCGTGAGCAGTTTTGAAGCCACATCCAACGTCAGCGACTCAGCCTCGATAGTTTTCACTTCGACAACGCATTCAGCTGTAAAAGAAGACGAAGCCGCGGTGATTGTGGCCTTTCCGGCAGAGACGGCGGTAACGACTCCGTTATCCACGGTAGCGACCTCCTTGTCGCTGGAATCCCAGGAGATGCTCGGGCTGGTGGCATTGTCCGGAGTGACCTTGGCGCTCAACGTCTCCGTCGCACCCACAACGAGTTGAATGGAGGTCTTGTTCAAGGATATTCCCGTCACAGCGATAGGGTCAACGCTGACGGCGCACTTTGCGATGCTGGATCCAAGGACAGCGACGATTGTGGTCGAGCCGAGGCTCCTGGCTTTCATTGTAAAGACATAACCTTCTGAATGAGAGGTCCTGTCCAAATCAATCACATCCTCGTCAGCCACATTGACCTCAACATCGGCCAACTTATCAATCGGGGTGACCTTCAAAGAGACGGTACCATTCCCGTCTATCGGAATCGAGACCGTAGTCTGGGTAAACTCGACACTTTCTTTCACCGGTTCCGGCTCATTATTCTCCTTGTTTCCGCCGCAGGAAGAAGCCATAGCGGACACAACTCCAAGAACGAGAGCCATACCAACGGAACGCAGGAACACGCCTAATGAATTTTTATACATACAAAACCTACCTTTAACTTTTCAACAAAAATGAAACAAGATCCGAAAGATAGGAATTATTCTCGGGAATGCAAGCGAATATTTACAAATCTTTTATCGTCAAAAACGGAATATTATTTCACATTCCTATCGATACCCCGATGCCAGAAGCGGGAGGTGATGTCCATCAATGAATATGAATCCGCTTCGTGAGCGACTTTATACAAGCGCTGGTTAGTGGTTTTGGAGTTCAAAGGGCCGAATGATTCGATGTACGGTCCCACCTTCACATAATCAAAATTCTCGAATATCTTGTCCTCCACCGCGTTCCGTCCCGAGTACAAGGCGGCGGCAAGCCCTTTGGAGCGGACGTGGGCGGCCAGCCTCAGCAGAGATTCCGGATCCCTTCCCTCACCGAGGAACAGGAAGCAGTCCACCCCGAAATTGTCAGCGACCAGAGAATCAATGACTTTCTCGGTCAATTCAACACCTACATCCGTCTTCAGAAAAGGAGAATGGCATCCAATGCAATTACCTTGGCAGTTGCTTATGTCAACCGCCAAGGTAACTCTATCGGGAATCTCCTCGATGACCACCGAGGTCATCTCAGGAACATATTTGATCATATTCGTTAAGCCTCCTCTTGTGCCGCAGCCTTGGAGCCATCGTGGTTGTAGAACCTGTGGGCGGCCTCGACCTGGCGCATCTCGCTGAACGATGAGACACGCTTGAGGTAACCGATCACGCGGGTCAGATAGTCCAGATTGTGGCTTCCGCACTTAGGACAGACCTCAAGGGTGTCCTTGCTGATGTAGCCACAGTCATTGCAGACGGTGTTGCGGCAGTTGAATGTGAAGTAGTTGGTGCCGTAGTGGGCGGCGGTCTTCAGAAGCTGGCGGTACTGATCCTTGGTAAGATGCTCGGCCACGTTCATGTGGAGGGCGGAGCCGCCGTCCAGATGCTTGACATACTCGTTGCCGTGCAGCTTGAACTTGTCGATCATCGAAAGCGAGTCATCCTCAGGATTGTAGAAGTACGAACTGTACATGTTGTGCTTCGGGGAGACGTAGAAACCGTCCTTCTGGTCCCACTTGTAGTTCTTGCCGGAAAGATTCTCACCCGGAACAAACTCCGTGTTGAACATCGTGTCCGGAGTCTTGTCCTTCTTGTTGGACCGGTTGATGGTCTCAAGGATGACATCCACGAACTCGTTGTACTCAGGATTAGGGCTTATAGTAAGGCCGAGGAACTCGGCGGCGTCGGTGAGGCCGTTCACGCCGATGGTGAGGTACTGCCTCTTCATGTCGATGAAGCCAGCCTGATAGACATCCAGCATATGCGCGGCGAGGAAGTCCTTGATGATCTCGTTGAAAGCCTTCTGGTACTTGTGAACCCTCTCGGTCTCCTCGGTCACGGCCTCACGGATATATTCATAAAGCTGGTTCTTGTCGTAGTCGGCCCTGGCAAGCGCCTTGGAGCCGTCGATGACAACGCCTTTCTTCTCAAGGAAGTAGCGTCTGGTGGCAAGCTGGATGAGCCTGTTCAGGTTGATGGTCATCACAGACTTTGAACCTGTTGACACAGAAGCCGTTCCCATTGAATATTGATGCGTCGTGTGGTTGTGGGACTCATCGGCCTTGTCCAGTTCGGTGATCGAGTTGCGAAGGCGGCAGCAGCTCGCGAGACTGTCCGGACTGTCAGACAGGTAGCAGAAGAAACTGTGTCCCTTGGACCACATCTCGGCCGTGAAGTCGGCATATTCCTTGTCGATGAAATCGTCCTTGCCGTCGGTCAGCAGCGCCATTGTCTCGACCGGGAAGGTCAGAATGTAGCGGTTCCTCTCCTCGTTGAACCAGTTCATGAAATGCTTCTGGAGCCATGAAAGAGTCTCCCATTTCGGCTCTGAGCCGTCAGGGAAACGGAAATCGCCGAACACACCGCGGAAATAGCTCTCGTCAAAGTAGCTGATGTTCCAGAACACCGTCTGATACCCACGGTTGCCGGCAGGCATATTCATGGAATGTACAACCTGCTGGAAGTAGTTGTCGATGACTTTCACAAGCGTCCTCTTCTTGGCGTTCATCTCCACGACGTCCTCAAGGTGATCAAGATAGTCGTCACCGTAGTCCTTGCGGATGAAGTAGTCCAGGTACATCAGGAACTCCGGGGTCGCAACGGCTCCCATGAACTGGGAGGAGATTGAATATACCAGATTGATGAACTCGCCGCAGAACGACTTGAGGTCGGTCGGAGCCACGGACACACCGCCAAGCTTGATGAGGCCGTCCACAAGGAACGGGTACATCGTGATGGCGACGCAGTAAGGGTAGCCAGGAGTGCCGCTCTCGTCGTGCTTGTAAAGGACGTGGCTTTCAAGATCCTTGATGTACTGGCCCGCGAGCGAGCGTCCGTACAGGGCCTTGATCTTGTCCTTCATGATGTAACGGTTCTGCTTGATGTTGTTCTCCTTGTAGAGCTCCTGGCCGAGGGTCACGATGTTCTTGCGGGTGACATTGGCGTTGGCGTCGAACTTGGAGCCGGTGGCGGCGTTGGACGCGGCGATGTAGTCGCGGATGAAGTCGCGCTTCTTGCGCAGATCCAGACCCGCGTCGAACTTCTCGATGTAGGCCACGGCGACCTTCTTGTTGATGGACATCAGGCTCTCCTCGACCTGACGCCTGATCTCACGGCTGGTGATCTTGTCGTAAATGTAGAGGTTCTCCGCGATCGAGACAACCACAGCCTCGGGACATTCCTCGCCAGCTGTCTTGTAGGCCTCGCGTATGCCGTTCATCAATTTGACCTTGTCGTACTCCTCATAAGAGCCATTGGTCTTGCGTACAGTTACATCCATATTCAGTTTATTTTATTTCGATAAGTATTGCCGACCGGTTATCCAGGTTACAAAGCCGGCCCGATCCCCGCAATGGGAGTCGAACCGACTTTCACAAAGTTAGCAGATAATTCGGCCTGTCGGTCACATTTATCGCTAAAGTTATCAACAATCGCGCAACATAATTGTTAATTTGTTACGCGATAATTAATTACAAGAATATGAATTTTAGAATTACTAAAATTGACAAAACGGCCATGAACCAACCGACCTTCTTGACCTTTCCGGTGCAAAGGTTAAGGATGACATAGGCGACAAGACCAAGGAGGATACCATTGGAGATTGAATATGTCATCGGCATGAGGATCATGGTAAGGAAAGCCGGGATGGACTCGGAGAAGTCGTCAAGCGGAATGTCCTTGATCGGGCTGAGCATGAACAGTCCCACGAACACGAGTGCCGGGCAGACAGCGGAGCCAGGGATGGCGGTGAAGACCGGAGCGAAGAACAGCGCCAGCACGAAGCAGGCGGCGACCGAGAATGCGGTCAGACCCGAACGGCCACCCTGGGCCACGCCTGAGGCGCTCTCAACATAGGTGGTCACGGTGCTTGTTCCGAGGCAGGCTCCGGCGACCGTGCCGATGGCGTCGGCCATGAAGGCCTTGTTCATGCGCAGAGGCCGTCCGTCCTTCTCAACCATGTTGGCCTTCGTCGTCACGCCGACAAGAGTGCCGATCGTGTCGAACATGTCCACGAACAGGAATGTGAACACGACGATCAGCATGTCAAGGCTGAAGATCTGGCTTGTGTCGGCGCTGAACTGGCAGAGGATAGGCTTCATGGACGGCGGGGTGTCGACGAATCCATGGAACTGCGTGAGTCCCATAGGGATGCCGATGACGGCGGTGGCGATGATGCCGATAAGGAGGGCTCCCGGGACGTTGAAGATGACCAGCGCGCCCGTAATGACAAGACCGATTACGGAAAGGAGACCGGCGCCGCCGGTGATGTCGCCGAGGTTAACCAGTGTGGCGGGATCATCCACGACGATGCCGCCGCCCTTCAGGCCGATGAGCGCGATGAACAGACCGATACCTGCGCCGATCGCCTTTCTCAGCGACAGCGGCAGGGCGTTCACAATCGCCTCGCGGACACTCGTCAAAGTCAGGATTATGAATATTATACCTTCAATAAGGACAGCGGTCAGCGCGAACTGCCAGCTATAGCCCATTCCGAGGCAGACCGTGTAGCAGAAGAAGGCGTTCAGTCCCATACCAGGGGCAAGGGCGAACGGAAGCTTGGCGTAGAAAGCCATCACGAGGGTCGCGAGGATGGAGGCGACGGCCGTGGTGGTGAAGAGGGCGTTCTTGTCCATTCCGCAGTCAGCCAGGATTGAAGGGTTGACGGCGAGGATGTAGGACATCGCGAGGAATGTGGTGATACCGGCGACGATCTCGGTGGAGACCTTCATCGTGGACGGATCGAATCCGAACAGTTTGGTCATCCAGCCTGACTTCTTAGGCTCGGCGGCCTGTGTCTTTGTTTCTGCCATTGTCTTGGATTGTTAAGTGTCGTTGAATATTAGAATACCCACTTGGTACCAAGGCAAGGACGCACGAAGAAGCCCTTTCCGGTTCCGAAATTGTAAGAGAGTTCGATCTCAGTACCGATATTGAGGTTGTCAACTCCGAAATGCTGGCCGATGTTGTACCAGAGCTGTGGCTCTGAAAGGAACACGAAGTGAGCGTCCTCCGCCTTTGTCCAGTCACGGTATCCGGCCTTCTTGTCATTTACGTAAGGGCAGACGGTGTGGTCCTCCCACCAGAAATCAGCGAATCCACTGAAGCGGAGTCCGGTAACGCCGAACAGATCCTGCATACCCCAGACAGCCGTGAACTGGAGCGGAACCTCGCTCTTGAATTTGCTGCCGTCAGCGTGCTTCGCGCCGTTATAGTTGATGGTCTTGTAAAGGGCCTTGAGATTCAATGTGTTCTTGAAATCCTTGCTGTGAAGGAACCAGTCAACACCGAAAAGGAAAGCGTTGTTGATGGTGTAGCCGTTGTACGCGCCGCCGTTGTACTCGACGTGGAAGCTGAAAGGAGCAAGTTTTGTGTTCTGCCAGAAGTTGAGGCAACGCGCGATCTCGAAGTAGGTCCCGCTTGGAGCGTAAACCTTGTCATTCTCGTTCTTCGAGTTGTAGTCATAATCCACGAAGAAGAAGGTGTTACCCCATTTGTCCCCGTAGAAACCTTCGAGGGTGGTGGTCACGTGACCGCGATCCTTACCGAAATCGTAGAAAGTCTGAAGGTTGGTCTGAGCCTTTGCTCCTAGAGTAAAGGCAAGCGCTGCGACTGTGGCGGCGATGATTGATTTGTTTGACATAAATATTAAGGAATTTGACTTGTTCCTTTTTGAATATTAAAGGACAAAATTAATACAAATGTCATAGAAAGTCCATACCTTTGCCCTACAATATTCACAAAGTTATCAACAGCCATGTTTGAAGAGACACTGAAATTCTATCAAAACTTCCCTAAGGAAGGAATCAATTTCGTTGACATAATGCCGTTTATGCAGGACAAGGAGGTCTTCACCAAGCTGATCGGCGAGATCGGCAGGCACGTGACCGCACCGACCGTTGCAGCCCCCGAGGCCCGCGCGTTCCTGTTCTGCGCGCCGCTCCTCACCTCGGACAGCGGAGTGACCAATGTCGTGCCGTTCCGCAAGAAGGGCAAGCTGCCTCACTCCGGCGACGACCTGCAAAGCATCGAGATTATGAAGGAATATGGCCCCGACAATCTCTACTTCCGCAAATCCGACATCGCGGCCGGCAAGGCTGAGGATGGAATATTCAAGATCGCCATCATCGATGACGTTCTGGCCACAGGCGGCACCGCGGAGGGCATCGCCAAGGCTCTTGACGCCCTGAAGATCACCGTCGATGGCAAGGAATATGGTGTCAAGGTCACCGAGTTCATATTCCTCGCAGAACTGGACGGGCTCTACGGCCGCAACCGGCTTGAGAAGATCGCTCCGGTCTATTCAATCGCACATATTAAATAAAACAATATTCGTTTGGACGCCGCGATGCGGCAGTCACACGAGGCACCTGCGCTTCGCGCCCTGTCCGGGTAAATGGTGCCACGAATGACTGCCGCATCGCGGTTATTGACGGGTTGTACCGATGATGTCCTCGCCAACGGTGGTATTTTTTTCAAAAACGTAACCTTGACGACAATCATCGCCGGTTCACTCTTAGCCGCAATGTCGTGCGCCAACCAAAGCGACAAGAATCTCTATTCACGAATCCCGCGCGTAAAAACGGACAAACCGGTCACTGGGCCGACCAGACTCAACCTTGAAGAAATCCGTCTGGATTTCCATGACTCAACGCTCAGTTAAGGACGTTCCTACTCCGGAATCACGCCATCCGGAAATATTTATTATTTCGACAGTTACACCTGTGACATGTACGAATTCGGAACCGACGGGACGTTTGTCGGCAAGAGCATTGGTTACGGCAGGGGACCTCAAGAATCTCTTGTCAAGCACTGCGACTGTTTCGCGATGTCAGACGAGGGGGAGATAGCGCTCTTTGGGAGCAACCCTGATTTTGAATATTTTTCCAAGGACCGCAAGGTGGCGAACCGTTTCTGGATCTACAAGGATGGCAGACTGACCGCCGACACGGAGGTTCCCAAAGGCCTCATAGTGACCGGCTATTCCGCCCCGTATTACTATTCCCAAGTCTTCGACGCCAACGGACACTTTTAGAAGCTCAGTCCGGCGCCGAAGACCAGTGAACGCGGGAGGGACGGGCCGTAGATGTAGCCAGAGTCCCTGTTCTCCCCCTTGTCGAAGTCCTTCTGGTAAGCATTGAGAATGTTCTTGATTCCGGCGTGCAACTTTAGACGACAGATGTCCAGGACGCTGAACCCGTAGCTGATCTTGCAGCCCATGTCCCAGAACGAAGGAGTGCGGACGGCGACATCCACTTTGGTGCCGCTACCGGCCATGTGCTGAGTAAGCATCGATCCGGTATATGTGCCGGAAAGGTCTATGTCAAAGTTCCTGAACGGACTGTAGGAAGCCACCATGTAGCCATAGCAATCCGGCGAGCGGAATAATTCCTGCGTCGGGGCGACATCGGGATCGTCACTCCATTTCTGCGCGATGTCATAACGGCTTCTCTGCAAAGTGACACCTGCCTGGAGACTGAGTTCATTAGCGACAGCAAGTCTTCCCTCCAGAGTGCATCCGTAAACCTTAGCGCCCGAGCCGTTGTATCTTTCCATTATATTGCTCTTTCCCCCATCTGCCTTTTCTCCGGTCTCCCTCAGCGCATAAGTATCTTTCAACACTGTAAGGAATCCTTCCGCCATCAGGTTCAAAGAGACGGTACCGAAGGTGTAATACCAGTCGGCGGAAGTGCTGAACGAATGGGAACGCTCTTCCTTCAGGTTATCCGCGAGCCTGATGCGTATCCGTTTACCGCCTGCGACGGAGATGTGCAGATCCTCGTCAAAAGCCTGTGGCGCACGGAATCCTCCCGCATAGATGGCGCGGAAGCTCAGATCACGGAAAGGACTGTAGCGGACGTTCACCCTCGGAGAGAGCACTGGCCGTGAAATAAGGCTGTGCTTGTCCATGCGAACTCCGGCGAGGAGGCTCCAACGGGCGTTTTTCCACTCATTCTGAAGATATGAGCCGAAAATGCGTACCTTCTGAGAGGTTTTGTAGTCATAGCCAAGGGAGACATCGTTCAGGTCGTCAAAGTTATATTCCAGACCGGCGGTCAACTGCGCCGGCATGAACAGCAGACAGTCAAACTTGTAGGAATATTGACCGCCGAAGACCGCGGTGAGGTCGGTGGTCTTTCCGTACGCATTCGGATCCTTCCCTGTTCCGTAATAACTGCTCCTTCTGATGTGCTGGGCGGAAGCATACGCGTTCCAAATTTGCCGGCCATCCTGACTTTGCCCGTCATAGCTCAAAGATCCGCTGTTGTTCGTGTGTTCCGTCTGCTCCGCGATAAGCGCTTCATGAGCCGGAAGATCCAGACGATCTCCCCCTCGCCGGAGCTCCTTGGTTCCATGATACTCCAGCCTGATTTTGGAGAAAGTATTCACGCGGAGGTGTCCTCTTGTACCTACAGTGATGGAATTGATCATAGGAATGTCCGTGAACCCGTCACCGTCCGCGTCATAGCCATCCCTCAAACGTTTCTGCCCGAACACGAACAGGCCCCCTCTTCCGTCATCCGTCACCATTGATGCGTTCAGGCTGGTGTTGTTGTCCAAGGCACCGCTTACCCCGATGGAGGTGAGGTCATGGCTGATTCCGGCGCTTGAGCTCATCGCTTCCTTTGTGATTATGTTGATGGTGCCTCCGATCGCGGATGCTCCGAACAACGCGGAGCCACCCCCGCGCACCACTTCCACGCGGTCAATCATCGAGGATGGGATCTGCTCCAGACCATACACGCCCGCAAGCGCCGAGAACACTGGTCTGGAATCGATGAGGACTTGTGAATAGTGGCCGTCCAGGCCATTGATTCTGGCCTGCGTGAATCCGCAGTTCTGACAGTCGTTTTCCACCCTGACACCCGGCTGGAAAGTCAGTCCTTCCGCCAGGGTCGGAGACGAGGTGGTGGCGAAAATCCTGCTGTCTATGACATTGACAAGCGCTGGAGCCTCTTTTCTGGAGGAATGATTCCTGGTGGCGCTGACCACCACCCCGTCAAGAGACAGATTCTCCCGCTCAAGGCTGAAATTGGCCTCGTACGACTGACCGGCCTTGAACTCAAGAGTGACAGAAGCGTCTTTATAGCCAATAGAAGTCGCGATGATCTCATGCTTGCCCAAAGGAAGGTTCCTGATTGAATAATGTCCGGAAGATGATGTCTGGATGCCTATCTGGGTGCCGCCTATCATCACGGTAACGTAAGGAAGATGCTCTCCGGTCTTCGCGTCGATGACGTGACCGGAAACGCTCGCGTCTGTTTTTCTGCTCTCTGCATAAGTATGTCCACTCATGGACACCATGAGTATAGCCACAACAGTGGCGAAAATATGTGTTGTTTTCATGAATATTCTATCGTTATATCAAATTCGGGAATAGGCACGACCCGGCAGCGGGCCATGCGGACTACGGCTCTACTTTTCAAGTAGACATGTGATTATAACGATAGCGGAGGAGCCCTGAGTCCAAGAACGTGATGGAATACTGTCTGGGCTATTTCCGGCAAGACCCCTGACGGATGATACGGAACAACCGGGCTGTCTGACACCGTGACACTGATCCGCTCGCTCGCCTCGAATATATTGCTTGAGATGAGTTGAAGGAGGTGCAACTCCGTGTCGCTGTGACTATGCGCCTTCCCGCTCCACGGATGAGAATGCACAATCTTTCCCTCCGGACCCTCATGGACGTGGGTGAAGAGGTTGGTTGATGCAAAGAAGAACGCGAACAACACCAGCGCCAATGCGCTCAAGTATTCCAGATGTTTTCTCAAAGCGATGGCAAAGACAGCACATTCCGTGCCTGAAATTAAAGCATTACTCCCACTCGATCGTTGCCGGCGGTTTGGAGGAGATGTCGTACACTACGCGGTTGACCCCTTTGACCTTGTTGATGATGTCGTTGCTGACCTGGGCGAGGAAGTCGTACGGGAAATGGAACCAGTCGGCGGTCATGGCGTCGGTGGAGACAACGGCGCGGAGAGCCACAGGATTCTCGTAGGTGCGTTCATCACCCATCACTCCCACACTCTTGATAGGCAGCAGGATAACTCCGGCCTGCCAGATGGCGTCATAAAGGTTCGAGGCCTCCACACGAGGATCGGAAGCGGACGGAAGGTGAAGGGAGGAGCAATCATATTCACGAAGCCCTTTTATGAATATGTCGTCGGCCTCGCGGAGAACGTTCAGTTTCTCTTCGGTGATGTCGCCTATGATACGGATGGCGAGTGACGGTCCCGGGAAAGGATGCCTGCCGACAAGTTCCTCCTTGATGCCCAAGGCTCTGCCGACCCTGCGGACCTCGTCCTTGAAAAGCGCTCGCAGCGGCTCGACAATCTTCAGGTTCATCTTCTCCGGAAGACCGCCCACATTGTGGTGGGACTTGATCTTGGAGGCGATGCCCTCGATGCCGGCGGACTCGATCACATCAGGATAGATGGTTCCCTGGGCGAGCCAGCGGGCGTTCTCGATGGTGCGGGCGTATTTGTCGAAGGTCTCCACGAAGAGCCTTCCGATGATCTTTCTCTTGGCCTCAGGCTCGGTAACGCCGGCGAGAGCGTCAAGGAACTCCTTGGACGCGTCGGCTCCGATGACATTGAGGTCCATGTCCTTGTACGAAGCCAGCACATCCTCATATTCATTCTTTCTCAACAGGCCGTTGTTCACGAATATGCAGGTGAGGTTGTGGCCGATGGCCTTGTTCAGCAGCACGCCGGCTACCGTCGAATCGACACCGCCGCTGAGTCCGAGGATTACCTTCTCGTCCCCGATCTGTTCCCTGAGGCTGGCTACTGTCGTCTCGATGAACGAGGCAGGAGTCCAGTCACCCTTGCAGCCGCATATTCCCAAAGCGAAATTGCCGAGGATTTTCGTGCCTTCAGTCGTGTGGAAGACCTCCGGGTGGAACTGCACGGCGTAGGTCTGCTCGCCCTTGATGTGAAAAGCAGCGTTGGTGACGCTCTCGGTCGAGGCGATCACCTCCGCGCCCTCCGGCAGACGGGCGATCGTGTCCCCGTGCGACATCCAGACCTGTGAGTGAGCCGAAACTCCCTTAAGCAGAGGTGATTCAGGGTCAACGACATCCAGCATCGCACGGCCATATTCACGGGCCAGGGAGCCAAGCACCTCGCCGCCGAACTTGTGGGCAAGATACTGCGCGCCATAGCATATTCCCAGAAGAGGAAACCTGCCTTTGATGCCGCCGAGGTCGATCTGCGGGGCGTTCTTGTCACGCACCGAGCAAGGGCTTCCGGAAAGGATCACTCCCTTGACGGAGGAGTCCAGCGCAGGAACCTTGTTGAACGGGTAGATCTCGCAATAAACGTTCAGTTCGCGGAGTCTGCGCCCGATGAGTTGCGTCACCTGCGAACCGAAATCCAGAATGATGATTTTTTCTGCCATAGACGGACGGGAAATTTAGATTCCAAAATTAATCCATTTTTTCCAATGCGGCAAGAAATTGTGCTGCGGATTATATTCGGATTTTATTCGCGAAACATCCAAGATTCCTATTCCTTCGTTTTTTTGGCGTTTTTGGCTTTATATGCCAATGAACGTAAATACGTCATCCGTGTGGTTGGTGGCTGCAAAATTTTCGCCTACTTCAGACGCGTTCACACTGTCGCTGGTGGCTTTGTCGATGCGCCACGCCGCAAAACACCATTTGCCCGTGGTGATTTTTAACCATTTTGGATTGTAATCGGCGTACAAGACACGAAATAGAGAACTGAACAGGCGACTTGTCAGCACGTCGAAAATAATTCAAAGTCATTATACAAAAGAAGGGAAAGCCTTGAACATGGTCAAAAGAGAAATCAGTTCATCTTTCAGCCCATTCCTTACGAAATTCTTCATTTCTCCTTCGGTCAGTTCACCCAAGCCGCTGATCAAACTCTTTTCCGAGACACTCTGGACACTCTCAATACACTTATCCAGATATTTTCCAATTGGCATTCCCATGCGGGATTCCACGATTTCTTTATTGACTGATGTCCTTTCTTTTAGGAAGAACCAGCAGTCGAATACATCTCGGCTGGTAATTTCGGTCCGGTCAAGAAGGGCACACAGTTTGTGAGCGAACATGTCTTCCTTCACCATAAGGCGCATCTGGAGGCCCAGAAAGTTCCGGATTTCATAGTGATTCTCGTATAGTCGGTTTGATATCTCAATTTTGAGTTTTCGCTGCCCTATGCCATAATCAAGCACGAGGATGATGCCATAGTGTTTGATGGCCTCATCGTGAATCTTGCCATATTTCAGGATAATCTTACGGACGCGCTCGTAGACCTCAGTCTCCTTCTCCTCATTAAGAAGATTGAAGTCCAGATCTGTCGAGAATCGCGGCAGATTGTAGAAAAACATGGTGGCAGTGCCGCCTTTGAATGCCATTACGGAGGAAAGCAGCGCGTCAGAGAATATGTCCTTAAGCAACTGCAGCATGAAGAATTTATGTCTGTTCGTATCCACTTCTATCCAAGAATTTTTGTGACACGTTGTTCGAGAGTTTTGCTATTGTATATGGGAAGGAGCGAAAGCACCTTCTGTTTGTCCAGGGAGATGGGATTGTCGAAATAGTAATTGCTGTTCAGGTACAAAGTGTCCAAGAAGGCTCTTTCCTGAGTAGCGATGTTCACATTCCCTTCGCGGATGACGCCGGCTGTGTCAACCAGGATTTCACCCTTGATTTTACGATACCGATACACTTTTCCATCAATTTCAACGCTCCGGCTCAAATTACCCACCGAAGTAATTTCGTCGCTGTACTGGAAGATAATTCCAGCCCTCTGCAGCACATATTCCAAAGATATATAGGATGGCGTATAGAGCAAACAGGCAAGTTCCTTCTCGTCATAACCCGGCTTGGCATAGATTCCTTTCCTCGGATTGATGATCTCGCCTTTTTTAACATAGCTGATCATCCTGTTCTTAATAGTATTCCGCTCAAGTCCCTGCCCATAAGCCATGGCGATTCCCTGCATAGTGAAAACACTTGCCTTGTCCTTGTAAAGGTCTAAAAGGAGCTGATTTCGTAAACCCATAGTCACCTTACATATTACTTTCAGTTCACAAAAGTATATAATTTTATAGAAATCATCAAATCACATGAAGGTGATTCATTGGATCCCACGGAACTCTGCAGGTAAGCCTTTGATTGGTGTTTCTGTCAAAGCCGGGCAGGAAGTTTGCACCGGACGCGAAAGCATCATTCGGCCAAAGCGCCGGTGAGCGTGACCTGACGGGACTCGAAAGGGTGAAGGAGGCTGTCGATGATGACGGCGAAGTCGCCGCGGGTGAGCGAATCCAACGAAGGAAGGCCCAGATCGGGAAGGGATTTCCCCGGATAATAGTCATCAAGGAATATCTCATCCTCCCTCACCGGATCATCTATCATGAACCAGGTCTCGTTGGACCAGCCGACAGACCGGCCGTCCCCCCTCATGATTCCGGTGGCGCCGATCCTCTGGACCGCAGCGAAACGTGGATCGTCCGGAGTGATGTCCAGATAAGGCATCAAATACCCGCCGGCGGCAAGGATCCCCTCCTGCACCTCTCGCACAGAGACATCCCTGAGACACGGCTGCGCCCCACCTGCCCTCCGCGCGGCCACCGCGGCGGCGATGCCGGCGGCCTGGCCGATCTCCATCACGACCGGCTGGAGCCTGGTGGCTCCATTCGCGACGCAGGTCACGGACACCGCCTTCTCTATCACAAGAATATCCTCGGCCTCCTTCGGAACCATGACCCCGAAAGGAACCGAGAAGGACGGGACAGGATGGAACTCCAGCTGAGGAAGATCCCTCCAATCCGGATTGCGATAGTGATGATGGTCAACAGGATAGTCCCCCACCGCGATGGCCGTGCGGTAAAGGGTGTTTGAATATGGCCGGTCAATGTCCGCCAAGGAGAACGTCACCTCCCCCTCGATCCGTCTTGAGTCCCTGTAGTACGGAATCATCGGCAGACCGTCATCGGTCGGATACTCGTCCTCCGCAATGCCTATATTCCTTAACCCCAATTCTTTCTGAATATAATAGAGATAGCCGAGCGCCACCCTTTTGGCGCTGTCAACCGCAACGGCGCGGTCGGACGGAGGCATACGGGTGACATCCTTGACATAGCAGTCATTGCCCGCGATCGGCCAATTCAGCATGATCTTTCCGCCCGGCAGCCGCCCGTAGGAAAGCATCATGTCCACGGAATGGCCTCTTGACAGGCAATCCTCGTACAGTTTGGCGTCATAGCCTTCCGGACAAGGGATCGTCTTGTCGGAACCGGCGCCGAAATCCTGTGCCGTGATGACGTAGGTCAAGTCCTGTACCGCTGCTATCGTGTCAACAGGAGAACTGTTGCAAGGCACTCCACACATTGCCGCGATGTCACCAAGTTCGGTTCCGTCAATCAGAATCCCCGCCCTGACGCAGCGACGGCCATCCGGTCCGTCCAACGTAAGCCGCCAGCCTTCGTCCCGTTTCTCAGCCCGGACACAACCCGTCTCCATAGCAAGGGAAAGTCCGTCAAGCGGCCCTGCCATATTCATGAATATCTCCGCCCCGACTTTCGGTTCGAAGAGGATGTTGCTTACCCATCCGGTCTTCAAGGCCTCATAGCCCCCGTAGCGTCCGGCCAGAGAGTCGCAGAACTCGCCGAACAGGCCACCGCGGAGACGATGGTTACCGTCAAACGCCGAGACTCCCGCGGATGTGAGCATGCCACCAAGCCAGGGAGTTTCCTCGACAATCAGCACTGATGCCCCTGAGCGGGCCGATTGTATGCCCGCCGACGTTCCGCCGGCACCGCCACCGACAACCACCACGTCATAATAAGCTTCAGTTCCGCCGCACGAGTGCAGCAGAACCGAAGCAATCATAAACATCAACAGACCAATTGGATAAGGCTGTCCGCGCATCAGATGCAGGCCTCCTTCCCCTTAGAGATGTCCTCCAGCATGGAGCCTATCTGATAAAGACCTCTCGGAACATGGAAGCATCCTTTCCACTTTCCGCCCTTGAGCGGTAGCAGGACTTCCCCACGGCGGTTCAGGTAGCCGAACCACTCGGGATACTCCTTGTCCTTGAAACGGGTCCAAAGGTAGTCATCCAGCCTGAGGAACCACTCCAGACACTTCTCGTTGCCCGTGAGGCGGTAGCCTTTCAGCATCGCGATCGCGGACTCTATGTGTACCCACCAGAGTTTCTGGTCCCATTCAAGTTCCTGGGTCGGATAGCCCTTGCGGTCCATGAAATAGAAGATCCCGCCATATTCCTTGTCCCAGCCATAGTCGATCACGCGGAGGGAGATTTCCACAGCCTTGTCGATCAAGGCCTTGTCCTTGCGGCGGATTCCAAGGTTCATAAGGAACCACATCGCTTCCAGATCATGTCCAGGGTTCACCTTGCGGCCCTCGAAACAGTCGATGAGGGAATTGTCAACGGCAGAGACGTTCTCCACCATCACTCCAAGATCCGGCTGGTAGAACACATCCAGAACCTCGTGCAGACATTCGTCGATCAGGCGGTCCATCATCTCGGGGTCGTTGATGATCCTCTCGACCTCCAAAGCCATGTTGCAGATGATCATCGGAAGCGCGAAATCCTTCAGCGGCCTTGTTCCCGGCACAGCCTTCGACCAGATTCCCTTTGGATTGGAACGGCGTTCCAGAATCCGGCGGAAAGTCTCCTTGGCGTAACGGGCATATTCCTCATCGCCTGTCGCCTCGGCCAACTGGGCGAATCCCATACAGGCGAATGTGTTGGAGAATATGTTGTAGGGCTGGATGACCGGCTTTCCCTCCCTCGTCAGGGAGAAGTAGAAGTCATAGTCGGGAGTGTGGCCGTATTTCATGAGAAAACGGGCGCCCTGCTCGGCACACTTCAGCCATTCCTCGTTCTTAGCGAGCTTGTTGTACAGCATCGCGAACATCCAGACCTCACGTCCCTGAAGCCAGATGAACTTGTCCTTGTCGTAGACACTTCCGTCACGGTTCAGGCAAGTGTAGTAACCTCCGAATTTCGTGTCCTGGGAATGTTCCAGCCAGAAAGGCAGGACATTCCCGAGGAGTTCCTCCTTATAGCGCGACGCCATCGCGCCGAAATCAACATTTTTTATATTCATAGATAACATTATTGTGCGGTGAACCTTATGCAGGTGATGCAGTCATAGTTGCCGTCCGTGACAAACATGTCCATGGACTTACCGTCGGCCGAGGTCTGGAGAAGGACATCCCCGCATGCTCCGGCACCCGTGAAGGTGCCTTCACCGACAACGGTCGCTCTTTCAGCATAGTAAGCCTCTTTCACGGAACCAAGATTCGTAATGTCAAGCAGATAGACCTCAGGGCAGGATCCATATGAGAAGTGGGCTCCACGTTCGACGGCGCAGAAACGGATCCCGTTAAGAGTGGCCACGGAGATGCAGTTGTAGTTCTCGTTGCCGTCGCTGGTGGTGTGGAACACGGACTGCCACTCGCTCTTCGCCACATCCTTGCACCAGTTCAGGTCGTAGTTGCCGTTGGCGTCGGCGGAGTAGCCAATGAACAGTAGTCCGTCATTCAAGTCATCAGAAACCGGCGCGACGCACGCTCCGTAAGAATCCCAGACCGTGATGGCGGCTGGAGCGATCGATCCGAAGACCGCATCACCGACCTTTCCGTCAGTAATCTGCCATCCTACCCAGTACTGGCTCACATCGACGAAAGCGGTGACGACTGCCTTCCGGGTCACGTCTCCACGCACCCTGATGTTGCCCATCGAAGAGCTCCAGATAGCGTTGTGGGTGTATTCCAGAAGCATTTCAGGAGCGGATTCCAATGACTTGAACGTGTAGATCCGGAGCGTGCCACCAAATGGCGTCAACGCGGCGGCAAGGACGTTGCCGGCATCATCATTCACAAGCGAGTGGACGGAAAGGCCTTCAGGGACAGCTATTTCCTTCAGATATTCACCGGTCTGGCGGTTCAGGGCGTAGAGTTTGTTCCCGCCATTGCCGACAAGCAGGATGTCATCCTTCACGGCAAGCCTGAGAGGCCCGCCGGCCACGGCGATCGCGCCAAGGTCAGCCGAATACCTCTTCTGCCAAAGCACACTGACATCAGCCGTTCCCTTCTGCTTAAGTTCGACAGCCGCGGAGTAATCCTCCAGCTCAGTGGTCACATTGATGACGCCGGCCCTGGAGCCGAAATCAGGATTGGCCTCAACCTTATAAGTAAAGGAACCATCCTTCCCGGAGACTCTTGTGATCCATTCAGAATCAGGATCCTCGACCTCATAAGGGAAGTTGGCCTCGACCTTTAGGGTCACCTCGCCCCCGTTCTTCTCAGCCACCAGGCTCTCAGGAGAGACATTGAAGAATCTTTCGTTAGGGGCCTGGTTGACAACGATGTCTTCCGACCCTTCGCTGCTGGTGAAGGTTATCACTCCCTGACGAGCCTCGAACTTGTTGTAGATCTCGTTTGATGCAACGGCAAAAGTCACCGTGTTCTCAACAAGACCCTTGGTCGTGACAGCGGAGATCCATTCCTTGGCATCATCGGCGATCTTGTAGTCGAAGTCGATGTTGGACACGACCTTGATGTCGATGGAGCCTCCCTCCTTAGGAATGTCGAATGATCCCGGAGACAAAGTGATGGAATTCAACTGTTTCTGATGAACGCGTATTGTCTTGACATCCGCGCCACAACGAATGTCAAATGTATATTCACGGTCATCAAACTCCTTCTTGTCGTTGTCCGCATTTTTCAAAGCGGTGATTGTCACCTGATTCTTGCCAGGTCCGCCGCTGGTAGGAGTCACGGAACTCCAGTAGTAATTGTATGTGTTGGGAACAACGACTCTCCAGTCGTGATCCGCTGTGAACTCGATTATGTATGTGCCGCCGTCCGAGGTGAACACAGGGTTCAGATCAGCCTCTGAGGACAAAGTGATTCCACCGAGCTCATTTGACTCATCTTTGCAGGAGGCGAAGGAAAGCGCCATCGCCGCCGCAAGAAAAATTATGGATATTCTTTTCATCTTGATTATTATTTCACAGTTTTCAGATAGTCATCGAATCCCTTTTTGAAGGCATCCCAGTAGTCGTACATCTTGATGTGACAGAGGTCGAACACAAAAAAGCCATCGCCCTCGTTGATGCAGGCCTTGATCGAATCCGGGATCTTGGAAGCCTGACCGCCGTTCGTCCACCCCGGGGAGTTGCCGATGTCCGGCCCGCCGCAGAACTTGACATCTCCCTTCAAGAGAGACCTGCCCTGCTTGCAGAACCCCTGCATCGTCCACTCACCGCTGCCCCAGATGCTGTCGGCGCCGGCATAGGCTCCGAGAAACATGAAGTCGCAGTGGTCGGCGTAGCCACAGTTCTTGTAGTTCGCCGATGCCCAGAAATAGCCGTCCGCCTTTGGATCGTACTTAGGGCTTGCCCAGTTCACGCCGGATGTGTAGTAAGTCGAGTACCAGGCCCCGACATACACGCCGAAGCGTATGTCCTTGTTGATCCGGTGGACAGCGTCGGAAGCCTCGGCGACGAAGTCGTGGATGACGCTCGCGCGGAACTCCAGCCACTTCTTCACAGTCTCGCCAGCCTTCGACCCAAGCGCCGTCGTGCCGGGAGCCATCACATCACCAGGCCATGAAGAGCAGGTGATGCCTGAATATTCCTCAAACTTTCTCTTCGAGACATCCGAGAAATCGCTCTGCAGGCCATAGTCATCGTAACGGCAGCGGTCCAGGATGATGCCGTCAAGATCGTATGCAGCCAGATCCTTGATGATCTGAAGCACATAGTTCCGCACCTGCTCGTTGGCAGGATTGAGGAATCTGGCTCCGTAGTCTTCGGAGCCGGTCAGATCCATGACGCTGACAAGGCCGTCTTTCGCGTTGATGACCGAAGCCCAGGACTTCCTTCCCGACTCGCGGAAAAGCATTCCGTCGCTTCCTAGGCCATAAGGGCAAAGGTAGCCGCCCACGAAGGTGTTGATGCTGGCGTTCACCTTGAGACCCACCTTGCGGGCCTCGTCGATGAAGGTCTGGAGGTAGTCGTATGTGCCGGTTCTGGAAACCCACACATAACTGCTTCCCTTCCAGACATCTACCTTCTTCAGCGGACTGGCGACAGAGGACTTGAACAGCACGTCGCCGCTTGTCGGCCTTACATCGACAATGATGTCCGTGAAACCAACGTCCTTGATGCGCTTCAAATCCGCGGCTATCCTGTCCTTGTCGTTCTCGTAGTCACAGAAATTGGCCGCCGCGTCAATCCACACGTACCTCGGCTTGCCTGTCTCTTCCGCAGGTTTCTCGGGCTCCGGTTTCGGTTTGTCCCAGTCGGGGTTCCAAGGGTTATCCTTGGAACCTCCGCAGGACATGATTGTCATGGCGGCAAGAACGATCAGGGAATATATCCTCAAAGGGTTCATCTGACTATTTCTTTATGCAATCCACAGAATAGCCACCGAGGACTCCTGAATTCTGGTCGTAGTAGTACAGATACATCTTGAATCCGTCCTTGGTCGGGGCCAGAACGACATCTCCGGCGGCAAAGCCGGCGTCAGCCTTCTGGAACCAGTCAACGGAAGACTTGCCGAGGACTATCGACGTGGTCTCGTTCAGATTGCCGGACAGCGCCGCCGGATCCGAGATGTCGTACAGGTAGAGGGCAGGGCCGCATCCCCAGTGAGGGAAGTGGCTGACCACGAAGAGCGACATGTAGGTGGCGTGATTGAACTGCTTGCTGTCCAGATTATTGACATTCAAGGCCCACGATGATCCGTTGTTGAACGGTAGCGACGACTTCAGCGTGCCGTCGGCCATGACATAGTGCAGGACGTTAGGATCGTAGTAAGAAAGGAACATCCCGGCGTTCCGCGTAGGAGCCACGGCCACAGCGTCGGTGTTGTTCACCGGAGCGCCGCCCCATGCGAGGCCAGCTCCCGCGAGATCGAGCACCGAGACATCGGCGACGGATCCACCGGCAACAGTGACCCTCGTCACCTTGCTTGAGGATGTCACGCCCGCGATGCCCTCATGGGTTATGTCAATCACAGCGTCACCGTCAATGTCGCCGATGACCTTGATTGAATACCCCATAGGAAGATCCGTGCTGTTGGTGAACGAATGGAACAGTTCCGGAGCGGTCTTAACAGAGGTAGCCTTCCAAATCTTGAACTCGCCTCCGCCGTCAACGTGGTTGCAGAGGATAAGGTTCTCCGCCTCGTCATTGGTGACAGCCGCCGGAGCGACACCGCCGGCATTGATCTCGCCTTCCTTGACACCGGTGACACCGTTCAGGAAGACAGGAGCGGAACCGTTGCCGTAGCAGAAGACAAGCTTGCCGCCCGTCACCGCAAGGCTCGGGAATATGTCAGCCGTGTTGTAGGCCGGGAGTCCGGCCATGCTTACAGGCTCGAAGTTGAACAACGCCTCAAGCGATGACTTGTCAAAGCCCTTGTCAATCTTGTCAGGAACAGTCTTGATGACGGTATATTCAGAGAAGGTCTGACCATCGTGGGCGGTCACCCTGAACTTGACGCCCTTGTTGTAGTCCTGCGGAGTCGAAGGATCAGGGGAGATGGTGGCATGCGCCGAAACCTGTGCGGATGCGGTGCAGGCGCTCAGATCCTCGGCGGACACCAGGGTGACGGTCTTCTTGTTCTTGTCCACGATGCCGGAGACGGCGGGGTCATCCAAGGAGAAGACAAGAATGTCGCAAGCCTTGGACTTCACCCTCTCTCCGGTGATGCAGATGTTCCTGCTCTCACCCTTGGCGTTGGTGAACCTGAACATGTTGTCCTTGGTCAGATCCAGAAGGGTCAGCGCCGGCTCGATGGTACAGTTCGGCTGCAAGGCAGCCTGCACCCTGACCTTGGTCATGTAAGGTGATGTCTCGTTGTCCGATGTCTCAGGGAAAAACCAAGGGACAGGGATGACGAACCGATCGGCGTTCTCGTCCGTGATGTTCAGCTTGCACATCGACTGATCCATGAAGGGGCCGAATGTGAAGAACGCCTCGAAACTGGTAAGGTTTTGACGCTCCGCGGTCGACTCGACATATTCAGGGCTATGGCACGAAGCCGCCACGAGAAGAGTCAGAACCGCTGTCAGTATGTGGATCTTTTTCATATAAGTCGTGATTATTTCCATTCCGGGAATTGTTCTACTGCATTGTTGCTTGACAGCTCGCTGTCCTGGAGAGGGAATCTGTTCATCTTCTCAGGATAGTTGCGGTCCTTGTCATCGACAGAGACATAGGTGTAGATGAAGCCACTTCCTGTGCTCTCAATCTTCAAGCCATGCACCTGATAGCCGGAGAGTCCGTCAGGATAGTTGTTCGGAGCCACTCCCCATCTGCGGAGATCCCAATAGGAGAAGCCTTCGAACGCCAGCTCGACCTTGCGCTCCTGACGGATGGCATTCCACAGGTTGTCCCCCGCCTTGTCAGCGTACGGAAGCCCGACACGGGCGCGGATTTCCTTGACGGCGGCATTGGCTCCCGCGGCGTCATTGAGACGGTAGCAGGCCTCGGCCCTGTTCAGAAGCACCTCGGCGTACCTGATGATGACAAGCGGCTGGGTGCTCTCGCTTCTGGCGATCACGTCATGCGTCTCGTCCACACCTTTGCGGAGGTAATAGCCCGTGGTCGTCTTACCCTTAGGCTCCTTGACCACGTTCCATTGGCACCAGCCGTCGTCTCCGCCCACAAACGGCTCGATCGTGCGCCCTTTCCACTTCGCACCGTTGTAGAGTACGGACGCCTGGAAACGAGGCTCAAGCAGCTCATACGGAGGATTCTGATCGGTTCCCTCGGCGGTGTGCCAAGGCGACCAGTCCGGAAGACCGGAGCCGTCGGCATATTCATAGGACTCCACAATCTCCTGTGTCGGCGTGCCGTAGCCGCCGCCGGAAGCATCCTTGGTGGTGTAGTCGCCTCCCGGAGAGTAGTAGTAGTCGAAGCTGTGGGTCACATTGTCGGAATAGTTGAAGACATATTCAAGTATGACCTCGGAATTGTTGCCGTTGAAGACATCAGCATAGTTTGAGATCAGAGAATAACCCAACTCCTTCACTTTGTCCGCGGCCGCGACGACCTTGTCATAACGTTTGGCGTACAGCATCGCCCTTGTCATGAAGGCATAGGCCGTACCTTTGTTCAGCCTTCCGTTCGCTTTTTCTTTCTCAGGCAGGTTCGCGGCGGCGAACTCAAGGTCGGATTCGATGAAGTTCCATCCTTCCTCCTCTGTCGAGAGAGCCTTGTTGGCCGTGATGGCGCTCAGATCCTCGTCATAGATGATGACATCCTTGTACCTCTTGACAAGGTCGAAGTAGAACCATGCGCGCATGAACCTCAGCTCGGCCGAGAGTCTCGTCTTGTCCTCACCGGACATCTCACCGTACTTCTCCAGATAGTTCAGACCCTGGTTGGTCTTTCTGATCGCGCTGTACATCGTGTCCCAGTAGCCAAGGTACGCGGACACGTAGTTGGCTGTCAACACAGATCCCCCGTAGGCGATCTCGCTCGGTATGTAGCACAGAGCGTTGAAGTTGTAGGAGCCGTACTTCAACTGGTCGGTGAGGGCGTCGGTCATGCCGGCCACACACTGTCCGGAGTTGGCGTCGGCCATGTCCAGGATGTAGCTATAGATGTAGTTCACTCCATATTCCGCATTCGCGGTGGTTTTCCAGAGCATCTTGTCCGAGACGCTGTCGGTCGGAGTCATGTCGAGGAACGAGTTGCAGGAGGACACCCCCATCGCCACGGCGATTCCCGACACTGTCAAAATCAGATTCTTAATGTATTTCATATCAAGCTGTCCTTTTAGAATGATAATGTCACACCACCCATCAAGAGGCGCTGCTGAGGATAATAACCGTTGTTCACGCCCGGAGACTCAGGGTCGATTCCCTTAGGAAGACCATCGATGGTGAATATGTTCTGTCCCTCGACGAACAGCCTGAGGGAAGACACGCCAAGATGGCTCATCCATTTCTTCGGCAGGGTGTAGCCAAGCTGCGCTGACTTCAGACGGACATATTTTCCGTCCCTCCACCAGAATGAGCAGCTTACACCGTTGTCACCACCGTGTCCCGGAGAGCCGAGGGTTAGACGCGGGAAGGTACCGTCAGGATTGTCCACGCTCCATGCGTTCTCCACAAGATAGAGAGGAGAGTTTCCTCCCTCCTTGAAAGTCTGAGTCCAGATCGTGTTGTCATCATAGCCGTTGTAGTACGTTCCGGTAAGGGAAACGTCGAACAAGGCGCCGCCGGTGAACTGGGCATTGAAATCAAAGCCGTTCCACTCGAAATTGAGGTTCAGGCCGAATGTCAGCTCAGGCCTGTTGGAACGTCCGAAATAGCCCCAGTCGTCGTAGTCGATCTTGCCGTCGCCGTTGATGTCCACGAACTTGATGTCGCCCACGTTAGGGCGTGATCCCCACCAGGCGGAATTGTCAATCTCCTCCTCGGAGCGGAACAGCCCGTCGGTCTTCCAACCCGTGATGGAGCCATAGGTCTTGCCGACAATCTTCCTGTTGTCGCTGACCTCAGGATTGTCCTTGTACTTGATCCATCTGGTCTTTGAATATGTCAGGCTGGCGCTCACCCCGTAGAAGAACGGCTTGCCGCCGAGAGAGAACTGATTCTTGTGAGTGACCATGAGGTCAACACCCTTGGCGTCGATCGCAGGATAATTGATGTAGGTCGGATAGTACCCACCCATGGAAGCCGGGAATCCGGAGCCCTGGCCGGTCAGGATTTCATAGGTGTAGTTGTAGAATCCGTCCACCTCCATGCCCAGAAGCCCGTCCCATAGGGTCGCGTCGAATCCGACGTTGTAGGAAAGGTAACGCTCCCATGACAAGTTGAGCGACGGCACGACATCCGGCTTATAGGCAGGATTGAAGGCAGCGCTTCCGTCAACCATCCTGTAGCCCACCTTCTGGCCATAGCGCGAGTAGGTGCTGAGGAAGGCATATTCAGGAACACCGTCGTTTCCAAGCATTCCGACGGAGGCCCTGATCTTCAAGTCATTGAGAAAATCAGCAGATTTCATGAAATTCTCATTGGAGATTCTCCACGCGACGGATGCTGAAGGGAAGAAGCCCCAGCGGTACTTGTCCATTCCGCTGAAAAGGTACGAGCCGTCCTCGCGTCCCGAAAGTTCGATGAGGTACCTGTCCGCGAAGTTGTACTTGAGTCGGAAGACTCCGCCGACGCTTCTGGACGCTCCGCTGCTTCCGGAGACAGGGTTCTTGGTCGGGTTGCCCTGGCTGATTTCCGGGAGCGAGGCGAAAGGAAGATCCTTGACGTAGGCCGCGAGACTGTTGCTCTTGGTGTCACGGATCTCCATGAGCGCCAAGGCCTCCACGCTGTGCTTGCCGAAGGTGTTGGAATATTCAAGACTGGCCTGTCCCACCATCTGCTGCCAATAGGACGTTCCCTCTCCGAGGTTTATGCCGTTGTCCACTCCCCTTGGGTCATTCTTCTTCGAATATGCTCCGTCCACGAAAGCCATCGTGCTGTAAGGGGTGTTCAGATTCTTGTTGTAGGAGTTGCTCCAGTCATAGACACCGGCAACCTTGGCGACAAGTCCGTCCACGCCTGGAATGTCATAGGCCAGCGTGGCGTTGACCGAAAGATCCATCGAGCGGGTCTTCTTGTAGCCTGACTCATAGATGGCGGCGAGAGGACTCTGAGGAAGTCCGGTGTTCTTCTTGATCGTCGAAGTGTACATGCCCTCGTACCTCTCCGGGAGATACGGATGCATCACGATAGTCTGGTTTGCCACCGACAGCCATCCCAGCTCGCTGTATCCGCCGTCCGTGCCTCCCGAGGCATAGCCCGGAGTGTCCCTGTGAGCCAGCGTACCCGACAGACCCAGCTTGAAATGCAGCCTGGAAGTGATGTCCGAGTCAATGTTGGATCTCAGGTTGTAGCGCTTGTAGGTGAAGTTGTCGATGTTACCGTCCTGCCCGTAGTAGCCGAAAGAGGTGTAGTAGCGGGCCTTGTCGCTTCCTCCGGTCACGGTCACGTTGTGCTTCTGCGTGAATCCGGTGCCGAACACCTTGTCGATGTAGTTCACGTTGTCCCAACCGTCGGTAGGGTCGCCGTTGGTCATCGCGGCGACATTCTCCGAAGTAAAGTACGGATTGTACTGGGAGCGGTCGGTGATGGCTCCGCTGGCCAGCTGGTCCATCATGTCCGCCATATTATAATAGTAGGCGAACTGCGGGCCGTTCATGAACTCCGGGAAATTGGCGTTCATCGACACACCGAACGAGGCGTCATAGGTGATGGAGGTCTTCTCCTTCGCCCCCCTCTTGGTCGTGATGATCATCACGCCGCCCGCGCCTTTCAATCCGTACACAGCGGCAGACGCTCCGTCCTTGAGGACAGAGATGCTCTCGATGTCATTAGGATTGATGTCGTTGATGTCACTCACCGGGAATCCGTCCACAACGTAGGCGATTCCGTAGATCGAGCCGCGCAGACGCAGGGAAGCCTGATCCTGGCCAGGCTCTCCGGACTCCTGCACGGAGGAGATGCCCGGAAGACGGCCGGCAAGAATCTGAGAGACGTTCGAGGCCGGAGCCTTCAGGACCTCGTCCCCCTTGATCGCCGAGACCGCTCCCGTCAGGGATGATTTCTTGGATGTACCGTAACCCACGACAACCACCTCGTCAAGATAGGTAGTGTCCTCTTTCAGGGTCACGTTCAAAACCTGCACGGTTCCGTCACATAGTTTCCGGAACGATGTCATGCCCAGACACTGGAACTCCAGCGTCTGTCCTTTTGCGACGGAAATCACATAGCTTCCGTCCGATCCGGTCATCGTGCCGTTCGTGGTTCCGGCCACAATGACAGAGACACCGGGCAGCGGTTGCCCGTTCTGGTCTGTCACCCTACCCTTGACGGAAGGCTGCGCCGACACGTTTCCCGAGAACAGGAAAAACGACAGAACCGACGCAAGCACCACCTTTAGGAAAGGGAATGAATAATTCGATGTTTCTTTCATAAAAGAATGCGTTGTTATTAATAATAGTGTCATCTATCCACAAAGGTTAGCCTAACATTTTTACAAAGTTATAATATTTCATCAAATATTTAACAAATAAATCAATAAATAATAAAATAATTTAAGAAATAAATTCTTACCTTTGCGAAGACAATATTTACTAAGTTATCTTTTAAGGATTACTAAGGATTACTTAAGGATCACCTATCACATAAAGAAAGCACCATGACAGACAGAAGAACTTTTCTGAAGAAGGCCGGAATCGCCGCCGCGACCGCTGTGGCGGCTCCAATTGCCGCCAACGCTATGGGAATGGCCTCGAAGAACGGTAAAGACCTCAGGCTCAAGGCCGACGAGAGCATCAACAGCAGGCTGATCGTCCCTCACGGGAATGCCCTCCCCATCACCGGCACATTCCTGGACGAGATCTCGCATGACATTCCGCACCAGAACTGGGGCGAGAAAGAATGGGATCTTGACTTCCGTTACATGAAGGCGATGGGCATCGACACCGTGATCGACATCCGCTGCGGTTACCGCAAGTTCATCACCTATCCGTCACCTTACCTTCTTAAGAAGGGGTGCTACATGCCTTCGACCGACATGATCGACATGTTCTGCCGCCTTGCCCAGAAATACGGCATGAAGTTCTGGCTCGGACTGTACGACTCCGGAAAATACTGGGACACAGGCGACATGTCCTACGAGGTCGAGGCGAACAAGTACGTGATCGACGAGATCTGGCAGCGCTACGGCAGCAAGTACGACAGCTTCGGCGGCTGGTACATCAGCGGCGAGATCAGCCGTGCCACCAAGGGCGCGATAGAGTCCTTCCGCACGATGGGGCGCCAGTGCAAGGAGGTCTCGGGCGGACTGCCGACCTTCATCTCCCCGTGGATCGACGGCAAGAAGGCGGTAGACGCGGCCGGCGGCAACCTGACCAAGGAGCAGGCCGTCTCGATAGAGCAGCACGAGAGGGAATGGAACGAGATCTTCGACGGGATCCATGAATATGTCGACGCATGCGCCTTCCAGGACGGACACATCGACTACGACGAGCTTGACGCGTTCTTCTCTGTCAACAAGAAGCTGGCGGACAAGTACGGTATGCAGTGCTGGACCAACGCCGAGAGTTTTGACCGGGACATGCCGATCCGTTTCCTCCCGATCAAGTTCGACAAACTGAGGATGAAGCTTGAGGCGGCGAAGCGCTGCGGCTACGACAAGGCCATCACCTTCGAGTTCTCGCACTTCATGAGTCCTCAGTCGGCCTACCTTCAGGCGGGACATCTCTACGACAGGTACATGGAATACTTTGACATTCGATAAGCGATGGATAAAAGCATAAATATGACCCGGATAGTGTTCCTGGCCATCGTGGCGGCGATAGGCGGAATCCTGTTCGGCTACGACACCGCCGTGATCTCCGGCACGACCGAGATCGTGAAGAACCAGTTCCGGCTGACGACGATCGCCGAAGGGTGGTACGTGGGCTGCGCTCTGATCGGCTCGATTCTGGGCGTGATGACGGCCGGAATGATGAGCGACCATCTCGGCAGAAAGAAGACGATGCTCATCTCGGCTCTGATGTTCAGCGTCTCGGCCATAGGCTGCGCCGTCTGCGGCGACTTCAACCAGCTGGTTGTCTTCAGGATCATAGGAGGATTCGGCATAGGAATAGTCTCGATCGTCTCGCCGATCTACATCTCGGAGATCGCTCCGGCGCAGAAAAGAGGCTCCCTCGTGTCGCTCTACCAGCTGGCCATCACGATAGGGTTCCTGATGGCCTACCTGATCAACTACTTTGTCCTGAAGGGCGCCGACGTGACCTCCACCTCGACGGATCTCTGGACAAGAATATTCAATTCCGAGTACTGGAGGGGAATGCTTGGCTACGAGACTGTTCCGGATCTTCTGTTCCTCCTCGTCATATTCCTTATCCCCGAGAGTCCGCGCTGGCTGATCACCAAGCACAAGGAAGATAAGGCCGCAAGGATCCTCGGCGGGATATTCACATCCCAGGAGGAAGTGGCAAGGCAGATCGAACAGACCAGAGCCTCGATCGCCGGCGAGACCAAGTCCGAATGGCGGACTCTTCTGGAGCCGGGAATATTCAAGGCTGTCCTCATCGGTTGCGCCATCGCCATCCTTGGCCAGTTCATGGGAGTGAACGCCGTGCTGTACTATGGCCCCAAGATATTCAGTGACGCTGGTTTGTCAGGCGAGAGTTCGATGTTCTCGACCGTCCTTGTGGGGATCGTGAACATGCTCACGACGGTCATCGCCCTCCTGGTCATCGACAAGGTAGGCCGCAAGCAGCTGGTCTACTGGGGTGTGTCCGGGATGATCTTCTGCCTGTTGATGATAGGCCTGTACTTCTGCTTCCCACAGAGCCTTCCGACCTGGTTCCTGCTGACATTCTTCCTTCTGTACGTTTTCTGCACGGCGATTTCCATAAGCGCGGTTGTTTTTGTACTTTTGTCAGAGATGTACCCTAACAGAGTGCGTGGACTCGCGATGAGCATCGCCGGCCTCGCCCTTTGGATCGGCACCTACCTGATCGGCCAGCTCACGCCGTGGATGCTGGAGACACTCACTCCGGCAGGCACATTCTTTCTCTTCGCCGCCATGTGCGTCCCTTACCTTCTCATAATGTGGAGACTGGTTCCGGAAACTACAGGCAAGACTTTGGAAGAGATTGAGGAATACTGGACAAAAGGAAAATAAAGCGGATGGTCAAATATTTCAGCGAGAACCTCTCGGACAAGAATTCCATAATCAAGCAAAAGATTCTGGAACTGTGCATGAACTCGGGCGATTTCAGCATCGCAGATTTCGCCCGTGAATTGAACTGCAGCGTCCCGACCACCACCAAGATAGTCGGGGAACTGATTGATGACGGATGGTTGGAGGACCTTGGAAAAAAAGGCTCGGCCAGCGGGCGGAGACCAAGCATATTCGGTCTCAATCCGGAGGCCGGGTTCTTTGTGGGAGTGGATCTGGAAAGAAACCACGCCAACATCATGACAATGGACTTCAAGGGACAGACACTGTCCTATGACGAGGATGTCGAGTTCACCCTGAGGAACACGGAGGATTCCTGCAGAAAGCTTTGCGGACTCATCAGGAAAACCCTTGAGGACAATGGGCTTGGCTCCGAACGCATGCTTGCGTGCAATATTGACCTTACCGGACGGGTCAACACCGCTTCCGGCTACAGTTTCACGTATTTCATCAACGAGGACAAACCGCTGAGCGCCATTCTTGAGGAAGACCTCGGAGTTCCGGTAGCCCTCGACAACGACTCCAGGGCAATGACTTACGGGGAGTTCCGCAGCGGAATCGCCAACGGAGAGAGGAGCGTGCTGTTCATCAATGTCGGATGGGGACTCGGCATGGGAATGATCCTGAACGGCGACCTGTACTATGGCAAGTCCGGTTTTTCCGGAGAGTTCGGACATTTCCCGTTTCTGGACAACGGACAGATCTGCCGCTGCGGAAAGATCGGCTGCCTGGAGACCGGAGCCTCCGGCTCGGCTCTCCAACGGATAGTGACGGAGAAACTGGAGGCGGGATGCCCGTCTATGCTGGCTGACAAATACAAGACAGGAAAAGAACTGACGCTCAACGACCTGCTTGGAGCCGTTGAGGAAGAGGATGTCGTGGCGATCGATGCGATGGGAGAGATCGGCACTACCCTCGGAAGAGGCATAGCCGGACTGATCAACATTTTCAATCCGGAAATAGTCATCCTTGGCGGGAAACTGACCGTCGGCGGGGACTATCTTATGCTTCCTGTACGAGCGGCGATCAAGAAATACTCCCTTAACATAGTGAGCAAGGACACCACCATCGTGTTCTCAAAACTCGGGCGCAAGGCAGGATCGCTCGGATGCTGCATGCTCGCACGCACAAGGTTTCTGGGGTTGATGTAGGCTTCGCTTCAATCAAGCCGATCCCGCCCCGTCACCACAAGGTGACCTTTCCTGCAGCCCCGAGATCAAGCGTGGCGGACTCGACTCCCAAAGCGCGGAAAACCCGGCGCATCGAGCGGAGTGACATATCATCTCCTCTCTCCAGTTTGGACACCTGAGACTTCTTGACTCCCATCCTCTTCCCAAGCTCCTCCTGGGTCAGATTCTGATCCAAACGACGCTCCCGGACAACCTCTCCAAGTCTGAAGGCATTGACCGCATCTGTGACCTCCTTTTCGAAGGTGTCCCTTTCCGGAGTCCCAATCTTACCAAAATGCTCATCAAGAACCTCCTCCAACGGATATAATTTCATTTCAGCCATAATCGTTTATCTTTCATTAAAATAAGACTTCATAATCGTTTCCGCTTTCGCAATCTCCTTATGCGGAGTTTTCTGTACCTTTTTGACAATTCCGTGAGTGACTACCACCAACATTTCCTTTCTCGTGTCCCAAAACGCGAACAAACGATAAGTCATATTGCCATAGAGGGTACGGAATTCCCAAATCTTGGTTCCTGTCAACTTTTTAAACAAATCAGCATCACGCTCACCATCTACAACTCTACGAATATTGTAGTAGATTTTATTTGCGGCAGGACGGGGCAATGATTCTATAAAATCACGTGCTTCCTCCATCAACACCAATCTTAACTTCCCACAAGCCATCTTTCAATGCAAAAATAATAAAAGTTTCCAAAATGCGACACCGTTCCGGAATTATTTTTCAGTCAATTCCGAACCGGACAACAAGCAATTTATGCGATTTGTCACAACCGACCAAACATCACAGGGGGTAACAACCGAACTTTTTATGTTTCTTTGCAATTATATATGTTTTTTATCCTCTCGTTGAATTTTACTGGAATTTTACGTAATATTACATTATGTAATTTTACATAATGTTGTTTTACATTACGACAGCATTATGTCGGAAACGACCAACTGAAGCAGATCAATGACTTGATTTTAAGAGACTGGCTTCGCAAATACATTTAGTTTATGAATCTTACGGTGATATTAGTTTTGATCTCGGCGGTGGCGGTGGCTGCCGTGGTGGCGCTGCTTGTCGTCATTCAGAGGAATGCGGCGGAAAGGCAAAGGATTGCCAAGGAATATGAGGACGCGGAGGACGATCTCCGGAGGCGGCTGATGGAACTGACCGGAGAGAAGGCGGCGCTGGAAAGCACACTCAAGGCCAGGGATGAATATGAAAGCCGGCTCAGGGAGGAGCAGGAGAAAGCGCTTGAAACACAAAGGCAAGCTCAGGAGAAAGCTATGGCCGCCCAAAGGGAAATCCAGGAAAAGGCGATGGCGGAGCAGAAGGAGGCGCAGGAAAGGGCTTTGAATATGCAGAAGGAGCAGCATGCAAAAGAACTTGAGAATATGAAGGATGCGTTCAAGGCCCTGTCGGCGGACAACAGTTCCGAGTTCAAGAGGCAGAGCGCGGAGTCGATCTCCGATCTTCTGAAACCGATACAGGAGAAGTTCGCCGAGTTCGGCAAGGCCGTGCAGGAGTCCAGAAAGGAGGCCGTGGAGCAAAGCGCGCAGCTGAAAGAGCATATTCACAATGTGATGGAGCGGTCGCAGGCGGTGGGAGACGAGGCCAGAAACCTCGCGAACGCGCTTACGGGATATTCAAAGGTCCAAGGAGACTTCGGCGAAATGCTGTTGACCGACGTGCTGAAGAACGCCGGGCTGGTGGAAGGCGTGCACTTCTTCACCCAGAGCGTGATGACGGACGAGGCTGGGCATGAGATCAAGAGCGAGGGCGGCAGGACGATGATCCCGGACGTGATGGTGCTTTACCCGGACGACACGACCGTCATCATCGATTCAAAGGTCAGTCTGAACTCTTACAAGGAATATATCAACGCGGAGAAGGTGGAGGATCGAGTAAGGTTCGCCAAGGCCCATGTCGAGAGCGTCCGCAAGCATGTGGACGAGCTTAAGACCAAGGACTACGCCTCGTATATTCCGGAAGGGAGGCGGAAAGTGAACTACAATCTGATGTTCATCCCGGTCGAGGGGGCGTTCAGGCTTATGCTGGAGGAGGATCCGATGCTCTGGCAGGCGGCCAAGGACAACAATGTGTTGATCGTGAGCCAGATGACTCTCGTGATAGTTCTGAATATGATCCAGATGGCATGGAAGCAGGCGAACCAGGAGAAGAACATCGCCGAGGTTTACAAGACAGCCGAGGAACTGATGAGCCAGCTCAGCGGCTGGATGGAAAGTTACGTCTCCATCGGCACGTTCCTGTCCAAGGCGCAGAACGCCTACGAGACCTCGACCAAGAAACTGACCGAGTCCAACCAGAGTGTCGTCAAGAAGATCCAAAAGCTGGAGAGACTCGGCCTCTCCCCCAAGAAGTCCCAGGCCAAAATAAAACCCGGAGCCCGCAAAACCGGCCCCGAGTCCATAATCCCACCCGAACTCTCCGAAACTCTCACCAACGAATAATATAAAACTCGGAGCGTAAGCGACTCAAGGGGTTTGGGGAGAACGCTCCCCAATGCCCCATCGGGGCTGTCGCGAAGCGACTGGGGGTTGGATGGACAGTCTATGAACATCTAAAGGATGTTCATAGACTGCTCGCGGATCTTCTCCAGCTCGTCCTTCATACGGACAACGAGCTTCTGGATGCCGGAATGGTTGGCTTTGGAGCCGGTCGTGTTGATCTCGCGGCCCATCTCCTGAATGATGAAGCCAAGCTTGCGGCCGGGATATTCCTCACCGTCAATGGTGTCCATGAAGTACTTGCAGTGCTGGCGGAGACGGACTTTCTCCTCGTTGATGTCCAGTTTCTCAAGGTAGAAGATCATCTCCTGCTCAAAGCGGGACGGATCAACCTTCTGCTGGAGAGCCTCAAGATTCTTCATCAGTTTCTCCCTCACGGCGTCGATCCTCTCCTTCTCGAAGCCCTCGACCTGATTCTCAAGGTCAAGGATGTTCCGCACCCTTGAGGTGACATCCCTGTAGAGAGCCTCACCCTCCTTCGCGCGATAGTCATTGACGGCGGCAATAGCCTCGTCTATGGCCTTTTCCACTACCGGCCAGTTCTCCTCGGTGATGATGTCCTGCCGGGAGTTGTCCATCACGTCAGGGAAACGCAGGATGGAGGCGAGCATCTCGTTAGGATTGAAAGACAGAGAGTCAAAAACAGGAAGCGAGGCGCTGAAGTCCATCAGCTGGTCGTAATATTCCCGAAGAAGTTCCTTGTTGATCTGCTTGGCCATTCCACCGGCCTTCGGCTCCCATGTGATGTAAAAGTCGATCGTTCCACGTACAAGGGAATCCGTAATCTTCCTGCGCACAAGCAGTTCCTTGTCTTTTGGAAGGAGTGACGACTTGATGTTCGCGTCGGAGTTCTTGCCGTTCAGCGTCTTGATCTCGATGGTGAGTTTCCCTGTCTCCAGGACGGCCTCAGCCTTGCCGTAACCGGTCATTGACTTGATCATATTCAAAAATTTTACCACTCGGACCGGGATTCATCGTAGCAGGATCCCGCTTCCGGCGCAAAGATAGTGATTCCTCGGCAAAATCACGTAATCTCTGACCGTGAAACACCTTGCCAAAAGGCACTATCCGATTCTGACGACAGCGCTGACAGGAAAATGGTCAGAAGCGAACCTGCCGGAATACAACGTAGGGGCACAGCGGTAGGATTCGACAGCCACACCTTCGCCGCGACAGTAGATGAAATCTATGCGGTCACGGCCTGAGGGATATTTATAGGCGTTATAGGTACCTGAGGGGCCTTCATGCGAAAGAGCGAGATCAAAAGCGTCACGCCAATATTCACGGAAAGAGACGGAAGCGGGAGTGTCAGGGGTTGTGTTCATGTCGCCGACCAGAAATGAAGGCAGGCGTTCCGTGTTGAAGCGTTCTTCCATGCGGCGGTACAAAAGTGCGTACCTGGCGTTTGGAGCCTTGTTGAAGCATGCGTGGGTACACATCAAGAACAACCGTTCTCCGGAAGCCTTATGCCTCAACACGGCGCAGCACCCTCCACGGCGATAGTTTCCGTTCGGTCCCACATCCGCCAGCGAACAGACATCCGGAGTGTCGGAGATCCAGAAAAAACTCCTTTCAAGCATGTCGAAAAGTGATTTTTTGAACATTATGCCGTGTGCCTTGTCCCCTTCCCCGTTCTGTGAATATGGACTGAAAAACCAGAATGAATATTCATTCCCAAGTTCTTCCGTCAAGTCCCGCTGCATCCTGGAGTTGACCTCCTGAAGACCGGCCACATCGAACCCGGCGCTCCGCAGGGATGCCAGTAGCCTTGGTTTCCTGACCGCCCAGCAGTTATCGTGTCCGGAGTCAAGATGCTCCATCCTGAGGTTATATGTACCAAGCGTGAATCTCATTTCCAAACATTTACCGGCCTTCCGTCGAGACTAAAGGCAATGTCACAATAAAATCAGCGTAGATCGGGCAATGATCTGAAGGATAGTACCCTTCGTACCGCCTGTTGTCGCAGGTGTAGCCAAGAGGCTTGACCCCTTCCCCACGATAATAGATGTAGTCTATCCTCGGGGCGGCGTTCATATCCTCGTTCTCCCCCCGCTTGTTGAAAGTCCCGACGGAACCTTTGCGGACATCAGCCGGAACGGTCAGGAAAGTGTCGTTCCAATAAGTGCGGAACAATTCCGAAGACTTGGTCCATTCCCTTGTGTTAAGGTCGCCGACAAAGAACGACGGAAGGCTCTCGGGGTTATATTCCTTCGCCCTCTCAAGGATGACCGGAGCGGCATTGGCGTTGGCTTCCTTTCCCAAAGGCATGTGACTAATCATCAGGAAGAAACACAAACCGGTAGCGTTTTCCTTGAATATGGCGCAGCAAGCTCCACGGGTGTACTTTCTCTCGTCCCACCCTTTGCTCTTCACATCCGGAGTCGGAGACAGCCAGAAATGGTGGCTATCCAACATCGTGAAACGATTCTTGCGATAGACGATTCCCTGCGCCTTCGGACCGGCTCCCCCTTCCTTGTTGTAAGGGCTGAATATGGACCATTGTTATCAACCAATCCAGATTCCTGGCGACCGACATCTCGACCGGCTTGTAACCTATGCAAGAGAACTGAACCGTGGCGTCGGACGGAACGTTGAAGACAAATCCTCCTTTCTCGTCCGTCATAGCACCTCCGAACTCAGGGTGACCCTTGACAAGGACAGCGACACCCGGTACCGGTTTGGAATCCTCATCGATCACAGATCCTTTGATCTTCACGGTCTTGGATGCGGATCGATTCTGAGCCGAGGCCTGGGAACCCGTTCCGGACAAGGAACCGAGGGTCAGGCACATCAGAACAGCCAAAGCAACCCGGAGGATTGACCCCAGGCTGCGTTGGATTGATTGTCCGTAATTATCCTTCATTAGTTATAATGTATTTAGTGTTCATCATTCAATGTGGACGCTCACTATTCCCGTTCCATGCTCACACTCTCACGCTCCATCAGGAAAACAGGGCTGTCCCACATCGGCAGGCCGGACAGGCGGACATTCCCGCCGCTCAGGCCGCCCCTGAGAATCACGGTCTTGACTTCATGCACCTTACCGGTGATCGGCTCCACGTACACAGGATCCTTCATGTCAAGGCCTTTGATCGTCATGCTCACGTTGTCCTTCTCAAGGACATCGGTCGGCATCTGGTCACTGTACCACAGCATGGCTCCCACTGTCTTCCCGGCCTCATCCTTTATTCCCACAACGGAAATCTCTCTTGTGGCGTTGTGATCCACCTCAAGGTCGAAAGGATGAACTTTCGTAGTCAGCAGGCTTACCATATGCTGCACCGCATAATAAGAAGGCCTCTTGTAAACAACCTTCTTCCGGAGGTTCATCCTGATGAGTCCAAACGACTGAAGCATGTTTTCATACTGTAAGTCCACCATAGTGAATATGTTTGACATTATCTCCAGACGGAAGTCATTCGCCATGCGCCTCAGATCCCACTTGGCCTGCTTGTACTCGCTCCACTCGTAGTAGTTCATCGCATGGCCATATTCAAGGATTGAAGGACATCCGGTCTCACCCTGGAAAAGCTTGATTTTCGGGGAATATGACTTCATCAGGCTGTCAAGGGCAAGGATGTCGGTCGTGGCGTTGTCAGGATTAGGATAATACGGATGGAAAGAAACCATGTCGATCAGATCGGTCTTCTTCCTGTCCTTAAGGATGTCCATGACTTTCTTCGGCCATGCGGTAGGCACTCCTGACAGGCCGAATCCGATGATCACGGCCTTGCGGTTGACCTTTCTGATCTCCTCGGCGGTGGCTATGAGCATCTCCGCATAGACCTCCGGATTGTTCTTGCCCCCGAGGTTCGGCTCGTTCCAGATCTCCCACATGGCGACGCGGTCACCGTAGTGCTTGACCGTCTCACGGACGTATTTCAGCCAAGGCTTCATCACCTCGTCTGTCGTGAAGATACCGGAGCCGAGATTCCAGTCAGCTCCGTAAAGAGGATTGCCGTAGCAAAGGCACATCCATGGGCGGACTCCCTGTGAGTTCAACCCGTCCACAATCTCGTCCAGCCATGCGAAATCGTACTTGCCCTTCTCCTGCTCGCATTTGGCCCAACCGCTCTGGATTCTGGCGTAGCCGACTCCGAGAGGTCCGACGTACTTCCTGAACTGGCTGAAATCAGCGTAGTCCCTGTCAAGGGTCTCGCAGCCGATGGACCATCTGGAATCCCCTGAACCGTCCGCCGGTTTGGTCACAAGTTTTCCCGCCTCCGGCAATCTGGTGGCATAAATGTTGAAATTCCTCCACGTCACAGAATACGGCTTCTTTTGAGCGGAAACAGACATCACAGTCACAAGAATCAAGGCTGTGGTTAAAAACAACTTCTTCATATCTCTTTCTTTATTCGTTAATTTTCGTCCGATGTTATGTGTGTTGTGGTGTGGTATCCACAATGCAAATATATCAACAATTTCCGGTTCTTCAAAAATTTTTAAGAAATGTTGGGCCGGAAGGAAGGCCGGTTCTCAGAAAGAACCAGCTGAATATTTCTGTCAGAAAGAGTTGCGATGAATCATCCGGAAATCGCACTTCTGCTTGAAGAGTTTCCCGTCCAGAATCATCTCGGCCGCAAGATGCCCCATCTGCACGAAGTCAACCGAGATTGTGGTCAGGCCGTCAAGCACGATCTCACTCATCGGAGACTCGTTGTAAGAGATGATTCCGAAGTCTCGCCCCGGCTTGAGTTTCTGCGACTTGGCGGCTCTGGCCAGCTTGATGAGTTCCATGTCGAACTGACCGTGCAGAATCAGATAGACCTCCTTAGGCTTCACTATCTGAGGTGTGACCTGGGTGTAGAACTCGTAAGGTATCTCGTTCTCTTCGCAGAAACGGGACACGGCCTTGGAGATCATGGTGTGGTACAGACTGGAAAGCTCGATGACAACATTCAGCTTAGGAACCTTCTTCAGTTTCTTGACACCCATCGCGAGACCATAGTAAGCATCGTTCTCAAAATCCTGATAGACAGCCCCATAGTTACCCGGGAGCTCAGGCAGATAGTTGTCCATGATTATGAGCTTGCGGTTGGGGATCCTCCTCAACGCCTTCAGGACACGTTTCCGGGTCTCGGGATCCAAAGGGAAATGCGGGGTGATGACATAGTAGTCGAACTTGCCCAGATTCTCATCGATATAATATTCAAGAAGATTGATCTGCTGGTTGTGCAGGTAGATGGTGATGTCCGCCTTGCCGCCGATCGTGTCGTGGAAAGAGTTGTAAAGCATCTGCTTGGTGCTGCTGAACTTGTCGAAAAGGAGGAGCACACGCATCTGCCGGTTACTGTTCCTGTCCGCGATGTAGTAACCCTTTCCCTGCGTGGAATATATCACCCCCTTGTCCCGGAGATGGAAATAGGCTTTCTTGACGGTCTCCTTCGAAATGTCCAGCATGGCGGAAAGCTCATTCATCGAGGGGAGCAACTCACCGCTGTGGAAAGCGCCGCCATTGATTCCGGATTCAATCTGGTCCATAAGCTGCTTATAGACCGGAACAGGCGAAGAGTTATCGAGGCTTAATACTATCGGCATACAAAAAAACATCCAGACCGTGGTCAAGTCTGGTATGGTCACAAATTTAAAAAAATATTTTGACTTAAGAAAATAAAGGGCCACATTTACACCACACCACAACACACTTACGTCACTACCGGGAAAAGAGAAATCATGGTCATACCGGTGAACATAAGTCTGCGCGTGGCCTGTGAATCGCACATTGAACATGTCAACGTGCGAATAATGAAAAAAACGTTTACGGAAATGACAGATAAATCTGTTGTGCTTCTGGATGTCGGCGGGACTTTCGTCAAGGGCGGGCTCGCTGACTCGACGGGAGAGTTGGCCGACGGGCTCACCTGGCAGGTACCGATCCGTTCAGACGGAAGCCGCAAGGAAATACTTGAGTCCCTGGAGAAATCTCTTCGTGAAGGAATCATGAAATCAAAGGAACCGGGAATGAGCGTGGTCGGACTGGCGGCGACATTTCCCGGCCCCTTTGACTACAATGCCGGGGTTCCGCTGATGACACACAAATTCGCGGACATCTACGGGATGGATCTGAAAGAATGGTTCAAAGGAATCGCCGGAAAGGATTTCAAGGTCAGTTTCGTGCACGACGTGAACGCCCAGCTTTCAGGCGAGATGTTCCATGGAGCCGGCACCGGCTACAAGAATGTCTGCGTCATCACCTTAGGCACAGGGCTGGGATTCGCGTTCAGCATCGACGGCAAGATCCAGTACTCTTCCACGGCGTCTCCGGCCAGAAGCATCTACAAGATGCCCTACATGGATGGGGTCCTTGAGGATTATGTCTCCAAACGTGGATTTCTCAAAGCTTACCGTGAATTGAGCGGCAAGGAAGAGCCCTGGCTGACAGTCAAGGAGATAGGCGTCCGCGCCGGAGCCGGGGAACCAGCCGCACTGGCAACGTTCTCACATGTCGCGACCCTCCTCGCTCAGGCCGTAAGCCCGATCCTTTCCGAGATCGGCACGGAGTGTCTTCTTCTTGGAGGTCAGATCTCCCGCTCATACATATTCATGGAAAAGGCTCTGAAAGAGGGACTTGCGGGCGTGGCTTCAATAAATCGCATCTCCCCCGTCGCCCACATCGAGGAGGCCGCCCTCTACGGAGCTTTCGCCACCTTCGCCCGCCAATACCCGGACATTCAGTAGGTTACAGCAACCATACCTGCCGTAATTTCAAGAATATTAAGGACGCGCCTCAAATTCGACGACGGAGTCTGCGACATCTATCATAGACACGAGACGTCCGTAGGACCGGACACCTGGTCCGAGAAGAATGACAACGTGTCCAACATACTTGACTTCGGAAACAATATAAACGCGGAGACAAGGCTGGCCCGGTGGCTTAACGTGAACGCCGGCCTGCGCTGCCAAGTGTATGCGGTGACCGACAAGGTTTACAATTTCCTGGAGCAAAGGGCCGCGGTGAGCTTCGGTTGCTACAATGTTTACGGAAGAAAAATCCGATGTACGCCGAAATCGAGGAGTCATCCTACGACGGCTACGGACTCAGGCTGACCTCCGTCTTCACCGCATTCCCTACGATAAGGTACACATTATTCTTCTGACAAAAACACAAGAATATTAGGTTGACACTGTGCTTTTCTGCCAGAAATCAACTCCACCGCCCCATGAATCCCTCCGATAACGCAAATTTCCAATCAGGAAGTCTAAAAAATATCATTTTATCAGAATACGTTTCTATTCAAAAGTATTTCATGCTCCAAAGTAATCGTTCAGTAATGAATAAGTAGGGGTTCGGTGATAATCATTAAAGTTCACAGGCCATGCAATTTCCGTATAAAACGTTTATAATCAAGTACTACTAGTACTTTGTAACACTTAAAAGTTCAATATAGGATAGAGGTGCTTCAGCTTGG